>CEAF01058359.1_pt1 | contig 97232 bp, 107 predicted proteins | sample 557431 | NCBI WGS metagenome assembly CEAF01 (sample SAMEA3182068, study PRJEB8094) | gut metagenome | biome: human; feature: gut; material: Stool; isolation source: human stools | place: Canada | collected 2013-11-18 | reverse complement strand
GTTCTGATTTTATTGAGTTTTTAAAGATACTGGATAAAAAATATCCATCACAGGATACCATTCGGATTATTCTGGATAATCATTCAGCACATACTTCTAAAGAAACACGGTGCTTTCTGGATACTATGCCAAAGGGACGTTTTAAATTTGTATTTACACCAAAACATGGCTCATGGTTAAATATGATTGAAAGCTTCTTCAGTAAGATGACCAGACAGATGCTTCATGGAATTCGTGTTAATAGCAAACAGGAATTGGAAGAACGAATTTACAAGTATTTTGACGAAATAAACCGTGAGCCTGTAGTTTATCACTGGAAGTATAAAATGGATGAAATCAGTGAAGAGGAAGCGGCATCGGTTTAATATAGCAATTATTTATTATTCGCTGTACTAGTGCGTTCATCTTCATCAAGCCTTTTAGCAACATCTGTAACATTTTTAATCCCCAATGCTTTGCAAATATCACCAAGGCAAAACATCGGTTCACCATTTACTATGACTGTTCGAATTTCTCCAAACTCGTTATTTTTAAATACTTCAATCTGATTCATAATTCCAAATTCTCCTTGATTTTTAGGCTAGAATCTCTTATTATGAACATAGAGATTCCGTTTACGGGTTTCTTGTTTTTGAGCAAGCACATCGGTCGCCAAACTTACTGTGTTTGCTCTTTTTTTCTGCTTTCCAAATCTTTCTTCACACATCCACTAATGTAATCCTTTAATGTGATTCCGTTGGTAAAGCAAAAAATTTTCAGTTGTTTGTGGAACTCTTCATCAAGTTCAATTATTACTCTCTTCATTTCTATCACCTCCTATCAGAAATTTTATTTCAGAAACATTATTCTGTCAATAGATATTTTTTCTGTTTAGAAATTTTATTTGTAATTATATGTTTTTATGCTATAATTAAATTGAAAGTGAGGTGCATGTAATGAATTCTATCTTTTCAGAGCATATCAGAGAGCTGCGCAATAATATGAAAATGAATCAAGCTGATTTCTCCAAACTTATAGGTACCAATCAGTCCACTCTATCTGCATATGAAAATGGTGATCGTTTTCCACCTTATGAAACACTAATGGCAATCGCACAACAATGTAATGTATCACTTGATTGGTTATGTGGTCTTAGTGATATTGTAACCACCAATGGTCGTTTAGAAAAATATAGTGATGTAATAAGGTTATTATTCAAAATAGAATCTGCCGGAATAATTGGATTCTCTTTAAGATCCTACATTGATGGCTATGGTTCTAAAAGTTCTGAAGTATCTTTCACGGATAGCAATTTGTATGATTTCGTAAATGATTGGCAAAAAATGCGTGAAGTACACACCAACTCTATTATCGATGATGAAATGTATGATTTATGGATTGAAAAAACTTTAAAAAAATATGATAAACCTATTAATCATAATGACTGGATGAACATTCCTGATGGCATAGATGATGTACTTCCTTTCGATTAGTATCTATAACAGAGCCCCTACTGAATAAGTAAGGGCTTCATCTATTCCCTACTCTTTTCTGCATCTGCCATTTCCTCTCCTTATTCACTTAATCTTTTTACTCTTCGGATACGGATACCCACACTATAGTCTTTGTAAGTACCTCTGTAAAGCCAATCTTTTGGACACAATTCTCTCATTTTTCCCCAATTGTGCATATTGCCAGTATGAGAGATCTGCTAATGTTCCTTATCTTTGCATTGCTTATCTTTTCCACATGTTTTAATCAAAACTGTTGGCTTGTTCCTTGTGTCTATTGTATAATATTTTTTCAAAGAATTGTCTGACATCTTAATTTTATGCATTTTGCCGTTTTGTGCTTTTCACTATAGACTCTGGTAAGAGTCATCGGCTCTCTCCTTGATTTTTTTATTTGACTGTAGTACTATTTAGTAAATAATTTGTTTAGGTGTCTCCTTGGTCATCGGTTCAAATCCGATCTCTGCTGTGTGTTAACAGGAACGTCACTGTCAATTCTGCTTTATGTCGCTTATGAATTCTATAGCGACAAGAAAGGTCTGGTGCCTATGTTAATCAGTTCAATACTTAATTTTTTAGCTAATCTTGGAACAAGCAGCGTAGCTCAGCAGGTAGAGCAAGGAGCTTCCTAAGCAAATTATTTTAGTTTTTTAAAAGTGATTTCATTTGACTCATCTACAGGCTCTTCGTCCTTTTCACAAGCTGTCACCATTTCTGCATCCATAGCTTTTTCTTCTCCGACTTCTATGCAAAATACCGGTTGCCCCTGATCTGTTACTCCGAAAGTGTTGACGTTCTCATATAATTTTCTTTTTCTCGGATTAGCAAGGATAAAACTTACCGGTGCATCATCCGGGAATGTATTCAGGTATTCTTTTAATTCTTTGTTTGTCATTTTTCAAAGGAACCCGATATATCGTCACCCCGGCCGGAGGTTCGGCTCCTTTCTTGATTTTTTGATGCTAAAGTGCTAATATATTTCCGTATTAATAAGCCATACGCTACATTACTTACATTATTTTTATCCTGTTGCTCTGTCATGTGGTCGCACAGCCTAAAAGGTAACCTAAATTTTAGATTCATCTTTTCTGGAGGTACACTTATGACAATATTATCTGAATTACAAAAAGTTTCGGCGGGTGCTGGCGAGCGTGGGTTTGGCACACAACCACTGATTCAGGGGCATGGGTGTAAGTAATATTTGGACGCCGAGGGGTTCAAATCCCCTCAAACCCGCTACCTTATAAAATCTTCCAGGCTCATCTGTCCTTTACAGTTTCCGCCAATCGTGGTCGGGTCCCATCCAACCCCAATATACTCCAGTACTTTTGCCCATCCATAATCGTTTCCATCAGCATCCTTGCACATATGGAACATCAGATAATCCCACTCTTTTGGATTGCTCTCATAGAGCAGGTCGAACCTGTGCGGTCTCTTTTCCATGTGGATTCCAAAACCACACATACTGCAACCAGTACGCTGCGCTTTGGTGGTATACAAGGTTCCATCCGGTTTCTTCTCAATAGTCCCATAGATCTCCGGGATCAGAGAATCCGGCATAACAAAATTCTCTGTAATCCTGCCCTCACGTAATAACTGCTCATGGAATTCATCTTTCCATCCATTCCGCCACTTCTCGTCCATCTCAAGTGCCAGGGACAGAATATCCTGCCGGTGGAAAATAGCAAACGGCGCTGATCTGATTGTGGATGTTCCGAAGTAGTTGCAGCCGTTCATCCGCAGGCTCTTGGCACGTCTGCCGCCCTCAGATGCCATCAACCCTAAATACGGTACACTGTTATGTTCTTTTCCCCAGTCATCACAGTTCTTTTCTTTGAGGTAATAACAGCACTTGGACGATACCAAGAAATCAGGCTTCTGATAATCACATCCCTCGTTTTCGTTCTCATACCCACCGAACAGCTTCAGCCATCGATGATTAAGCTTCATTTTGGAATCTTTCTGCCAACCAACATATTCCCCAGTCTCTCCGGTAATAATTGCGTGGCGTACCGTCTTATTCTTCTCAGATGGATTCTGCAGCAACTCAATTTTCCCGGCAATCTCCTTGGATATGACTGGAAAACCGAACTCCTGGATCACCTTTGGCTTACTCCAGTAGGTCCCGTCCTCTCGTTTCAGCGGTGGCACATTTATGATCCCGATTGCCCGATGTACCCTCTGAATGCTTTTATCTTCCAGATAGGATGCCGATACTCCCGGAACATCAATGTTGCATACCTTTTTTAGGAATATGTAAAGGATGATGCTATCCAGTCCTCCTACCGATACATGGCAGTTCAACCCCCGCTTATCGCATTCCCGCCGAAACTCTTCCGCGCGGATCTGCGCATACTTTCTCTTAAATTCATACGGCGGCTTCTTTCGGCATGTGGATGGATGGTTTCCACTTCGTAACATCGGCTATATCATCTCTCTGCCAATTTTCGTAGTAATAATATCCGTTCGGCGCATTTTTCCATGTTTCCCGTACATACAGGATATCACCCCGCTGATACGGTGAATCATACGGGCAGAGGTTTTCATTTCCTCTTGGTTTCGTTATGTAGCCGTTAGGATGCACGATAAATGGATGTTTTAATGTTCTACGGGTGCAAGTCTTCCGTCCGTCCAGAATTGCCCGAACCATTTCTGTGTTGAATAAAATCGGTTTAATCGCCATCTTCCTTGCTCCTTTCCGGGATCCTCGGTCTCTCCGCAATCACAGGGTAACTGCACTCATACGGCTTTGTCCTGCCGATGCGGATTGCCTGTACGCTAGGGTGCTGCTGCATCCGGTCCAGCTTTATGTCCGTAAAGTTCTGTGTCCCGCCGTGATTCATCCGTTCGCCCTCTTTCTTTTCGTCCGGTCGTACATCCGGTAGTACTGGCGCCGATCTACTGTCATGGCCTGCACCCGTGCGCGCCGCCGATACTCTTTTCGCCTTTCTTCCTTTCTCCGCTCCTGCATCTCTTCGGTTCCAGCTTCATCAACTGCGGCTTTATACCGTCGATACTTAGACCACCGCCCGGATGACAGGCATCGCCGAAAATTCTGCACGGTCATCCCAAGGTACTCCGCGGCAGCCTTGGCCCCGACTATGTCATGTCCTACAGGCAACTCATATTCATCATTGGTCACGATCATATATGTTTTCATTGTGTCACTTCCTCTCAGTTCGACAAAATCTCCTGTTCCAATGCGCTGAAATCATAATCCCGTGTCATCATCCCTTGGTTTCCCTTTCCTTTTCGAGGCTCTGGAGGACGATACACATCAGGAAGATATTGCAGGTAGGTCTTATCACGCAGAAAGTTCTGCGGATGTTTGATGAACTGCTGTTCCTTGATTTTCCCAGTTCTACGGAGACTGTCAGCATAGTTCTCCACCGCAGTGATCAGATCCTGTTCCGAGGCATTGTCCGTCATTAACGTGCTGACCAATGCAATCTCAGTCTGATATGCGTATATCTGGATGTCTGGGAGTGGATAGGCTGCCAGGAAGCGATCAACGTGTGCCGTGGGGGATATAGGGGGATTATTTTTTCTTTTATCTTTCTCTATATCTTTTATATATATATCTTGCATACTATCTTGCACACCATCTTGCGTACCAACTTGCTCACTGTTTTGCTTACTATCTTGCACACTAACTTGCTTACTATTTACTATAGTGATGGTGTACAAGGTCGTTTTAGTACCTCTCTCCCGAAAGTCTATCAGCCCTCTCTGCTTCAATTCATTTCTCGCTTTCAGTATTCCTGACCTGCTCATTCCCGTCAGTACGGAAAGCACCTGATTCGGCGCTTGGAACCACTCTGTCCAGTTGCATCCATTGTTTATGTGCATCAAAGCGAACCATAAAGCAATCTGCCCTGTAGACAACGGATTCATCGTGGCCGAATACCAGAAAGAATTGATAGCTGTTATGTAATTCATTCCACCACCTACCCTATTCCAAAGTCTTTCAGTGACATCTGCCCAGTGTTATCTTCTTTTTGAGGCGTTAGACACCGCCGTATAGCTTTACAACGCTTGCTACAGCTACTGGTCCTTGCCTGCTCTCTGAACAGATATGCCTTGACTTTCTGCCTGTCCGCCAGACTGTCATCTGGCCGGAAGTATCCATTATCTATGTTAATAATCAGAGTACCGCGGATCAGAAGAGCATCTTCAAGTTCCTGGCGGATTTTCCGGTCACTCATATTTGTATCTGCCACCAGCTTCTGCCGTGATATCCGGTTCGCATAGCCAAACGGGATATAATTTTCAATCAGTATATTGACCACCTCCCGGGCGGATTGCCGTCCGCCCTGACACTAATAATGGCTGTTTGTGAGACACCACCACATGAACGGTTTCTTTCGCCCCGCAGGGCAGGTGTTTCAACCTTATAGGTAAGACCTTCCAAACTCTTTTATAAACTCCTCACGGGAGCCGTAATGTTCCTCGTAGTACCGCTGACATTCCTGTTTCAATCGCAGATCAAGTCCCTGATTCGGTTTCATATGGACACTGTCCGGCCCCCACGTATGCAGTGTGGGGTGCAGCGGCACCAGGAATCCTCTTTCCTCGCTGGCGGCCTTTCGGCTGCCATTAAATACATGATGGATATGGACAACTCCCAAGTGAGTGATATAGCAGGATGACATATCATCCGTAAGTACGCTCCAACATTTCTTCATGGTTTCCACGCTTTCATCATCGTTTCAAGTTCTGCCGGAGGAAGTGTCTCAATTCCCAGTTCTTTGGCTTCTGCTACGATCCCGTCAATAAAGCGGCTCATTTCCTTCGTGTCATACTCACTGGATCCCTTGATCATTGCATAGGCATTAAACGTACCGTTGCTCTTGATCAGCATCCAGTGTCCGGTTATCCGGCTCATATCAACACAGGCTTTTACCGTAATCGTGATGGGTACACCATCCACCTCTTCCAGCACACCATAATCTTTCAGCATCTTCTCGTAGATTTCTTCTTTTGTGGTCGGATACTCTTGTGCATCCGCAATCTTGCTCATGAGCACCCAGGCATACGCATTTGCATCCAGGGACCTCTTCTTGCGCCACTTTTTTGCGGTAATCACAAGCTTGTCCAAATCTTTAATGCTGTCATACTGGCGGGACACTTCGTCGATAGAGTCAGCCTGGAATGCAATATTATATTTTCCCGTAGCAAAATCCATTGTGATTCCAGCCACTTTCCCGGTAAATTCCATCAGCCAGCCTCCTTAGTTGGCATATTCTTAGCCTTCTGCAGGAAGTCTTTAATCTGCAGATCTGACAGTTTATACACATTCTCAACTTTATAGGTCTTGCAAATAGATACGGCCGAATATCCTATCCTTTTCAGCTCAGCCTCTACCGGTGCCAACCTTTTCTTGTCCGCCTCCGTCTTACCATCCGGCTGTTGCGTAGGATCTGTATATTTGGTCTTATCAGCATCCCAGTACACGTCAGCACCGATTCCCAACTGCTTGCATGCAACCGAGATTGCATCGGTGGTAGCCATCTTATAACACTCATCCTCAACATAAGCAGTACCATCTTTCTGCTGCTTGACAAACATTGCTCCGCCCACACCGTGGATGGGCTTTGACCATTCATCCCCGACTTTTATGAAAAGCAGGATATTCACAAAGGCAGCCACCTCCGTACCGGACGGCTCCAGCCACTGTTTAGTAACCTCGTAATACCATCCAATTCCACAGGGGCCGAACTGCTCCGTGAGTACCTTGATCCGCCACAGCGGATTGATTTCTGTTTTTCCTTTCAACCTGCCGCCGTTGATGGCACTCTTGGCTTCGTCCGGCACTTTCTTCACCGCATTATAGATTTTCAGATTATCGTCCATCAAATCAGCTCCCAATCAATACCAACGCTCGTCAGATACATCTCCAGTTTCTCTTTTGCCTCCGCTGTCAGTGCCATGCGGTACTCATACAGATTGCTCGAACCTTCCAGATCCTGCGGGATCATGCTATCGATTACTTCCTGCGCAGCCTCTTCCTTTGCCTGTTCTACCGCAGCCAGCTTTTCCGCTTCTGCCGCCGCAAGAGCCTCCTGTTTCTCCCTTTCTGCTCTGGCCAGCGCCTCACGCTCCCGCTGTTCTGATTCCAGTTTCGCACGCTCCTCCCGGCGGATGCGTTCCTCTTCCTCCCGGCGGATGCGTTCCTGCTCTCTGGCAAGAATTTCTTTCTGCTGCTGTTCATACTGGTTGATGTAGAGAATGGACTTTGTCAAATCATAGGATTCCAAAAACATGGCAACGGCTTTCTCTTCTGCATCCGAGTGCATCTGCCGGATGGCATCCAGCCCCTGTTTTACAGTTTCCTTGCGCTCCATCATCTCCCTGCGGATCTGCGTCGGATTCGTAGTCGCATTCTCCCACTTGCTGTTATAGATCTTGTTCAGCGGTAGCTCTGCCTGCATATCACCCAGGCATTCCAGATATAAATCTTTGATCTGCTCTTTTTTCTCTTCAATGCGGCGCTGCTCAAATGCAGATACCTGTCCATTGATAAAATTGATAGGCTGATCGTACATGTCCGCCAGTTCCTTTGCCTTGGCCGCAAACTCTTCCAGAGGCTTCATATATTCATCACGGGCCTCTTTCACACGATCTGTAAAGGCTTTCTTTTCCTTCCGGAGACTGGCCACCGTTGCCTTTGCTTCTTTCTTGCTATCTTCGGTAAATACCACATTTCGGTATTCTTCCAGTCTTTCATTCAGATAAGCCTTTCCTGCTTCAAAATCACAGGTGATCTTTCCTGCTTGCTGTTGTACCTGTACTTCGTAATTCTCCATCGTTTCTTTCCTCACTTTCATACGCTTCGCGCTGTCTCTTATATAGATCTTCCCGGTGGAGACCAAGCTCCACCAGTTCCTGCTCCATCACATCACCCATGTACCATCACCATCTGCCCGTCAGTCTGTTCCGCATATTTAGACCGGATCAGCTGATTGAGTTCCTTTCTTTTCTGAAGGCTTCGGGCTTCCACCCTTCGGAGATCTTCCTGGCGACAGTCATAACAGACACCATTCTCCAGTTCCCCGGCATCACACATCCCGCCGCATCCATAGCATCTATACTGATACATTGCCTTATCCTTCCTTCTCTTCTCCAAGCATATTAACTACGGTATTGCAAATTCTGATTGCCATATCAGCCGGCTCCTCACCTAATGTTTTACCAGCAGCCTTGGAAACTTCCTTTAAGATTGCTCCGGCTCCAGCTATAATCTCTAATAAATCCCCTTCAGCCTTAATCGTGCTGTTGTGAGTCTCCTTGTCACATTCATACATCAGTGTTGTTTTTTTCATTGCATTTTTCCTTTCCGTGCCGTATAATAAGGCACATAAATAGCATTGACAGTGTTGTTTTTAGGATTCCTTGCTTTGGTCGGTGGGGAATCCTATTTTATTTGTCCATCTTCTTTCATAGACAGATATGCACAAGCACATCCAACTCCGGCACATGTCAGTGCGGATATGTACATTCCTGCTTCAAAGAATCCTGCCGGCAGAATAAACACTGCGATGAATGCCACTACTCCGAGCAGATTCGGCAGGTTAAATACCTTTCTCACGTTCTCCCTCCTTCCTAAGAATGAATGCTTGTCCGCACCCTCTACGTGATGCCCAGTTACCACACTGGACACCACTCGCTGATAATATTGGGGGGCTTGTGGTGCTGTCAGATACACCACGTACAGGGCACGGATACCTGTGGTTACGCTGATTCTTCTTTTTTCTTGACTGCATATCCCAGAGTCTTCAGACTCTGTTCATTCAGCCGTAAGGCAATCTCTGCCTTTTTCATGGGATCCATGTCATCCAATGACAATACCTGGTCCCCGATGTGGATTAAATTTACAATCCGCATATGTACCTCCTGACTGCTTTTCTACAGCTTATGGTGCTATGGTTGTCTAAGTTGCATTCTCCAACTCAAAGATTGCCCACCGCAGCGCTGCCTTGGTGTCCTCATCAATATCATCGCGCTCCAGCAGAGCATATAATCTGTCGATTCTCTCCATTCCTGTCATTTCCTTCCTGCTGCCTCCTTCCCCTTGTCAATATTGCAATTTTCGTATTTTCTCTCTATACTATTGTTAACTATCTGAATTTATAAGGAGGTTCTTTATGCTAAATTTTGACTCGACCGTAAATATCGCTACAATACTTGCACTTGTTGCTATCGTCTGCCCAGTTCTCACCGCCATAATAGATAATGTATTTCGCTTAATTTTTAAATGCATTGAAAATAAGCAAAAAAGATATGAGCAGGATATCTTACATAAAAGGGAGATTTTTGAAAATTTTCTATCTTCTTTTAATGAAGTTTGCCAACGCAGGGAGTACGAAACACTCTCTCGCTATGCCTCCAGCTATTCTCTGATTTACATTTATCTTCCGCAAAGTATCCGTGATGAACTTGGTAAAGTAAATGAGCTGATCAGCCAGCGCAATTGGGATGCGGCAATAAAGTATGTTGATCCTATTTCAGCTGATATTTATAAAATAATGCAAAAGCAACAACTGACGCGTTGATTGCTATTACATACGCTCTATATATCTTGTAATTTATTGGGGTTGTGTTGAATATTCGCTTTCCCAACTTTATGCAACCAATAGATGCAAGCACCAATATTGCAAGAGAACCATAATCAATAAAATTCTGAACCTGATTTACTGTCATTGCTATTTTCTCTTTTATGAATATTTTGTGTTTGTAAAGTCCTTGCGAATATCAGCATTGCAAGGGCTTTTGTATTTTCTGCTAAAGTGTTCATGTCATATCTGAGGCCACTCTGTTGCTCGGCTTTGATTTTGATATCCTCTGCCATCGTTTCGATCAGTTCATCTACCTTATCCACTTCTGCTGCCTCCTTCCTTTATTAGTGATGAGATGATAGTTGCATTTTTCTAAATTACTCCATATACTTAAAGAAATACTGTATGAAGGAGTATTCTTATGATTGATGATTGCCGTCATGTCCTTAAAAACCTGCAAAAGCTATCCCAGAGCACAGACACTGAACTATGCTTCATTGGCTGCCATCCTCATATCTGCCGTTCTGACTGTCTGGATGTTTATTATGATTACTCAGATCAAGCTCATCAGATTCATGCTGTTATCGACCAACTTGCCCTTGACGGGTATATCCGGTATTCCGATCTCGGCAAAGACTATTTTTTCCTTACCTACAAAGGAGTTCACCCTTATAAGGTTGAATGGCAACGAATAAAAAATTTTCTGTTTACCTCAATTTTCATTCCCATTGTTGTATCCTTCGCTACAACTGTACTCACTTTGTTTGTGCAATCGTTATTGCAATAGTCGCCAGGCACGATACTGCCATGCTCAATGCAATATTCCAGATTACTCTAAATGTGACATCATTAAATTTTTGTACCTTCTTTTCAAACCGTTCATTCTCACTGAGTTTTTCTGATTCACCCGGTACCTTATGTGTGTTATGCACTCCTGCTGCCTCCTTCCTGAATATTCTGTTGCATTGCGTTTTGTTTTCTCCTATAATAATTTCAGTAACTTGTCACACTTTAAGGAGATACGCTATGAAACTTAACCCCGACTGCATCCGCGGAATCCTTCTGACCGTAGAAGAAAAATGTAATTTTGATACTCCGTGGGAGTATGATCGAGATACTTTTGAATCAGAATATCTTGCTGAGTTTTCCCATGAAGAAATTGTTTATCACATAAAGCAGGCCAGTGTATCCGGTCTCATTGAAAATGTTCATTACTACGACGGAGGTGCTACAGTTTTAATTGGTGATCTCACACCTCTTGGACATGAATTTCTGGCTAATATCCGGACTAAATCCTTATGGAATAAAGTAAAGTCAAAAGCCACTGATGCCTCACTCTCTATTCTTATGGAACTTGCAAAGCGTGCTGCTACTGATTACTTTCTTGGTTAGGATATTTGACCAACACTTTCAGTGTTAATTCCACCAGATTACCTTTTTCCACTTTCTTCAGTTCATATTCTTGTACATGGTGGATTTGTTTATCATCCAACCATATCTCGAATGATGATTTATCAGAAGCCAAAATTTTAAGCTTATGTGGGTCCTTCATTTCTGCTATCTCCTTCCTTGCTAAAATGTACAATATATTGTTTATTACAGAAGAAAATGTACATATATTGTATTTTTTATCTTGACATATGAACATATGTTTTCTACAATTACTATAGAACATTCGTTTTGTTTAATTGTAGAAGGGAGGTATTCTTATGGGAAAGAAATACAATTTAAGCAGCTCGTCTGATATGAGACGGTTTTCTCGTGATTTAAAGAATTCCGTTATGAATATGACACGTTCTGCCGTGAATGATATGGACTTTGACGTTGAATGTCCACATTGTCATTCCCACTTTCAAGCACACTCCGGGTTTAACATTTGCCCTATGTGTTTAAATGAAGTGAACCTGAACCTAAATATTCACTTCTAACTTGATTCCCTTAGAAGCCAGCTCATCCACCAATGCGCTGGCTTCTTTCAACAGTTCTACAAGATGGCTTACTTTTGCTTCCGCTTCCTCGATATTGACATTCGCTGTGAGGTCTACTGTATTCTTGTCCATTGGTTATTCCTCCTTCCTAAAAAGTTCATTGGCATCTACCCCCAAAGCATTCGCAATATTCATAATATCTATGTCCTTGATAACCTTCCGGCCTTTCATCATGGAACAAAACTGATTTGGAGTGTAACCAGCTCTATCAGCCACTGCCGATTGCTTTAAACATTTCTGTTTAATTATCCTTTTTACATTTGGTGCTACAATAGAATTCAATTTCGTTCTCCTTTCCTCAAGATTCTTTAGTTCTTTTACAGAATAACTCATGGTTCTTTAGTTGTCAATATATTTTCTAAAATATCTTGAGTTTTTTATATTTACATTTGAATATTTTTGAGTTATATTAGTAGCAAAGAAAGAGGTGTGTACATGGGTATTGGTTATAGAATAAAAGAAGCAAGAGAACGAATGGGCTTAACGCAGACCGAACTTGGTGCTCTAATTGGGGTGACCGGATCCGCAATTACCAACTATGAAAAGGAAACCAGTCATCCAAAAGAACAAATTATATATAAATTAATGGAAACATTAAATGTAGATGCAAACTATTTATTTCAAGATGCAGTCAAAATAAAAAATCAGCAAAATGATGTCACCTTGGCAGAATATGACTACATAAAAAAATACCGTGATCTCGATGACCACGGCAGAGAAATGGTAGATTTCACACTGACCAAAGAATGGGAACGCTCCACCGCAGAGAAAAATACTGGCAAGGTTATTCCTCTGGCGGCTCCTGCTGCCTCTGCTTTAGATCCAAATGCAGCACATGCAATTTCCGGAGCTTCCGCAGCAGATCAGAAGCACGACGATGATATCATGGATGATGAGAACTTCTAGTCCATTACAACTATGATGAGGTGATTTTATTGACTACATACACAGATTTACTTATAGAGGCTGATAAACAGCACCTGATCACAAAGGAGAAACCGCTCCACGCAAACTGCGGACGGATCAAAGGCAATCGGATCGCTATAAAACACGATCTGGATGAAACCGAAAAGAAATGCACGCTTGCCGAAGAGCTTGGGCATTACCATACTACCGTCGGAGACATTATCGATCAGTCCTCCGATGCCAACCGCAAGCAGGAACTTCGGGCACGTCTCTGGAGCTACAACAAACTGATCGGGCTACACGGCATTATCTCCTGCCACAAGGCACACTATACTACCTCTTATGAGATGGCCGATTACCTGGGTGTCACGGAAGAGTTCCTGCAGGAAGCCCTGCAATGCTATCGGAGCAAGTACGGTATCTGCGTGCAATATGATAACTACGTGATCTACTTCGACCCTGTTTCCGTGTTGGAGCTGATATAGTTGCACCGGTGCAATCTCGGGATATACACATGTTTATCCACATATTTATACACATTTTGTGTAATTTGTATTGACAAATCAACCCTGAACATATAATATAAATGTGTAACAAAGGTTACACGTTAATAATGCTTCAGGTTGTACGTCTCTCAATATATGAGAATGACCGAACCCTGGAGCTTTTTATTTTATACGGAGGATAATATATGAAAACTGCTATACTTGTAGATGGTGGATTCTACCGCAGGCGGGCTCAAATTGTTCTAGGCGATATTCCTGCCAAGGATCGAGCTATTGAATTGGCAAACTATTGCAAACGCCACCTGAACTCTCATGGAGAACATAATAACGATCTGTATCGTATATTTTACTATGACTGTCCTCCTGCTTCGAAAAGACTTTTCCACCCCTTTCTTCAGAAACAGGTGGATCTGTCCAAAACTGATCTGTATATCTGGATGAATGAATTCCTCACTGAGCTGAAGAAAAAGAGAAAGTTTGCCATCCGCTTAGGAAAACTCGCCGAAGAACAGGCTCATTACACTATCCGTTCTGATGTTGTCAAAAAGCTCTGCCGCGGATCCATTTCTTTTTCAGATCTGCAAGAGTCTGATTTTTGCATTGAGATAGACCAAAAAGGTGTTGATATGAAAATCGGTTTGGATATTGCATCCATGGCATATAAGCATCAAGTTGATCAGATTATCCTGATTTCCGGAGATAGTGACTTTGTATCTGCTGCAAAACTTGCCCGTCGGGAAGGTATTGATTTTATACTCGATCCGCTGGGTGCACCTATTAAGCCAGATCTGTTTGAACATATAGATGGACTGCGTACCTGCGATAAACGGTTCACGCCAACCAATAAGTAAAAAATCAGCCCCAGTGCGCCAACACCGGAGCTGATCCGATCTTACCGGGAATTCCCGTATAAAATCACCTTGAACAAGTGCATTTTATCATTTTTCCGGGCAGATTGCAATGCGAACATATGTCCGGGCATTTTTATGCCCATTTTTCCGTACATTTACTTAGGAGGAATGTGCAATGTCTAAGAATGTGATACGTAAATCTGCCGAGTCCACGGACCGGATCCGTACCGGTGCTGCCTATATCCGTGTCAGCACCGATGATCAGCTGGAGTATTCCCCGGAGTCCCAGTTGGAGGAAATCAAACGATACTGCCTGCAGCATAACATTCTGCTGCCATCTGAGTATATCTTCGTGGAAGAGGATGGACGCTCCGGCCGCAAGTCCAGTAACCGGTATGCTTTCCAGAATATGATAGCAACGGCCAAGACAAAGCCGAAGCCCTTCGATGTCATTGTCCTGTGGAAGTTCAGCCGGTTTGCCAGGAATCAGGACGAGAGTACTTTCTACAAGTCCATGCTCCGGAAAAAACTGGGCATCGATGTGGTATCCGTCAGTGAGCCGCTGATCGATGGCATGTATGGACGTTTGATTGAAATGATCATTGAGTGGCAGGATGAGTTCTACTCCGTCAACCTCTCCGGAGAAGTCCGCCGTTCCATGCTCTCCCGTGCCAGGAAGGGTCTCTACAACGGTAAAATGCCACTGGGATATACCAAGGCTCCGAATGAGAATCCAGTCATCGAAGAGCAGGAGGCTGCCATTGTCCGGAAGATCTTTGATATGTACGCCTCCGGCAGTGACATCAATTACATCACCAGAGATCTGAATGACCATGGATACAAGACAAAGACTGGCAAGCGTTTTGATCAGGAAGGTGTGATCTACATACTGGAGAATCCATTTTACATCGGCAAGGTTCGTTATAACATGCGGGAATCCAGTGCCACCAGTACCCTGCGGGATCCCGAGGAATGGATCATCAGTGACAGCCACCATCCCCCGATTATCTATCAGAATACCTGGGACATCGTCCAAGAGCGCCGGGAGCGCAGCAAGAAGATCATGCAGCGCTATGAGCATCCGGTCTCCCACACGAAGCACTGGCTGTCCGGTCTCGTAAAATGCCCTATCTGCGGCAAGTCCCTGTCCCACAAAGAAGGTTATCCCCGGAAAGCACCTAACGGCAGTACTTATATTTCTGGCGAGGGCTTCCAGTGTCTCGGATACATAAAAGGGCTTCATGCAGGCTCACAATACATCTCGGCTAAGAAACTTACCGGTGCCGTAATATCGTCGCTCCATGAGGTACTGGAGAGCGTCACGGACGTATCCTTTGAGCTTGTCCGCACCTATGAGCCGACTGTAGAGCTGGACAGGCAGCGTTATCAGCGTGAACTGGCTTCCCTGGATCGCAAGCTGGAACGCATCAAGGAAGCATATTTGAATGAAATTGATACTCTGGAAGATTACAAGCGGAATAAAGAGATGATCGAGAAGCGACGTGCAGATTTGGAAATCCTGCTCTCAGAGCTGACGACTGCTGCCTCCGGTCCCGAGAACTACAAAGAGCAGTTCTTAAGCCGTGTACAGTCTGTCCTGGATATTATCGAAAGTGACGCACCGAATGACCTAAAAGCGGAAGCCCTCCGTGGCATTGTGCGTAAGATTGTGTTCTACAAGGATACAAATACCCTTGAATTCCACTATTACCTCATGGTAGAATAAAGCTTGTAACCCGCATAAATGCTGGATTTATAGAATAGTAGCCGTATTTCCGACCATCCCCCACCGTGACCCGCATCCAACACGATCAATGGCATAAAAAACTCCCGCATATCTTTTTGTTTCATGATATGCGGAAGTTTTCCCTTTTAGATATTCTTTTGTCTACTTTAAAAGTCCTGCCGTCACTTTCTGCGGGATCACAAATTCCGGGGCTCCCATATAGCCGGGAGCCACCTCGTATTCGTCAAAGGCAATGACCAGTTCTCCACTTTCATTAAAATAAAAATTCGTCTGCTCCGTAATACTCTGGAAGTTGAATTCCGTCATGTCTTCATCATCCAGAAAATAGATCACATCTTCGTCCGCCACCATCTGCTCCCGCATCTGGGTCTTAATATTCTCACTGATCACGGAGATATAATCGCTTCCCTCTGCAAACAAATCCGCCAGTGCCACCACATTTCCTGTCTGTTTATCGATCGTATAAAACTGATTATGCTCGTAGCCGCTGGCTTCCGTCTCCAGAACGCTCAATTTTACAGTGTAATACTGTGCATTATCCGTAACAACCTCCTGAGACACATGCAATCCATGATACCCTTCCTCTGATAAGGTATCCTCGAACTGGCGGATCAGCTCGTCTACCGTGGTCTCCATATCCTGATTGATCTCCTGCACACCGTCCTCCGACAGTTTTGCCGTGGCGGCCTCCTTCCCGGTGCCTTCCGTACTTCCGGCATCCATTCCTTCCGGAGCCGCTGCTCCCACTGCCATTTCTCCTACTGGAGAACCTTCTCCCGCGGGAATACCTTCCCCCGTATCCTCTCCATAGATGATCTGTGCCAGTTCAATCTCCGCATCATGGTTTTCATCACTGTAATTGTACTGCCGCACCGTCACCAGTCGGAAGAAACCTCCCAACACGGGAATATTTTCCATGGCATAGGCAATCTGTCCATTGGTATTGGGCAGAGTGATCAGCACAACTGCTGCCGCCGCTACTGCAGTCCACGTGGAACGTCTTCTGGCCCGCTCTGCTCTTTTTTTCTCCATCCGGGCTCTGTCGATGCCTGCCTGCAGCCGTTCCCGTCCCGCCTCAGGTATTGTCATATTCTCATACTCCTCTTTTAACTGTCTCAATTGTTCCTGTTCTGTCATATCTATTCTCCATCTGTCCGGTCTCCTGGAACCGGCCATGCTATCTCTTCCTATATCTTATCTATATCCTATATCCATCTGCATCCTGCGAATGTCTATGGCAACAGCCTTAGGGATCACCCCGTGCTGCCTTCAAGATTCAGCCGCAGCTTTTTCATCACCCGGTACAGTCTGCTCTTTACTGTGCTCAGATTTTCATCCAGGATCCTCGCGATTTCCTCCAGCTGCCTGTCCTCAAAGAATCGTAAAACAACGATGGCACGATCCTTGGGATCCAGATTTTCTATGGCCCGTTTTAAATCAATATTCTCATAGGTATCTTCACTTGCCGCCTGGATCTCGTCCACATCTGTGCTCTCCTTCCGGCTCCGCAGGAAGCTGCAGGCCTCGTTGACTACGATCCGGTATACCCAGGTCTCCACATATTGTGGTTCCTTCAGGCTGTCACTTTTCAGGATTGCTTTATAGGCTGCCTCCTGTACAATATCCAGCGCGTCCGCTTCATTATGTACATAACTATAGGCAAGACGGTAATACTTCTCATATCCCTCCGTCAGGGCACGCTCCACCGCCTGTTCTTTTTTTCTGTCCGACATATATCCTTTCCTCTCTTTATGAAAATTGCATGCAATGATTTTATCCAGTGTTCATTGTAACACATCTTGCCTTTTATGTCTTAGTCAAAAAAAAACGACTTTGCGGCCTACTGATTGCTCCGTGCTACGCACTCCCGCTTCTCCGCTCCGGTCCGTGCTAGACATGTGCCACTGGCACATGTCTAGCACCCTGGCATCATACTATTTTGACGCTGTATCTTTGCAAAAAGTTTCACCTGCGGATCGGGTAATTCTTCCCGGCTGCTTCGGATACACAAAAAATCCCGGGTTGCTCACCCGGGATCCTTTGAAAAGAGATGTATGAAACTATGCGTTGCATGTGTTCCTGTCGATTCAAAAATGTAAGCTCTTACATTTCGGATCATAATCATTTTACCATTATTTCGACTATTTGGCAAACAGATTTCTTACAGTTGCGACTTTTTCGCACTTTTAGCCAAAACCAGGACTTCTTTTTTGTCTAATCCTCATATTTAAAGTAATCAAAATCTGCGGCTTTGCGGCTTCCGCAGCCTCCGTTGTTGGCATAGATGCCTACCAGCGTACCAGTGTGACGCTTGGGATCGTCGGGCACGCCCTCGTCGCAGAGGTAAATACAGTTCTCCAGAGCTCCGACCTTTTCCCATTTTTGACCATCATAGCTGTAATAGAAAGTTCTGGTCAGCTTCTCCACCACTACCTTCAGATACACCGGGGTCTCCTTCACATTATCCACTTCCGCTATCAATTCCTCACCGTGGTTGCGGTTGATGACCAGTTGGATCTTTCGTCTGCCTTCATAACACAGGGAGCATCTGGCATAAGTAGCAGTACTGTAATAGCAGGTCAGACCCGCCTGTTCTCCGTCCTTATCCGGGTAGAACTCCAGCTTCGTCTCTGCCACGTAGGACAATTCCTGTTCTCTGCGCAGCAACGTATTTTTCGCCCGGATCTCATTCAGCTGTCCATCTCTGGTCCAGATCCGGAAATATCCGGGGTGCTCGGTCAGAGACCAGGAACCGTTATCCGGGTTGCGGACGAACTCCCATTCCAGATTCAGCTTTGTATCGTTAAAATCGTCGAACAGATTTCTCTCATAAATACACTCCGGCAGATCCGGTGCGATCTGTGTCAGGCTGGGACCTTTTCCTTCGTTGACGGTAAACCAGCCGTCCTCCGTCCACTGTACGGGATCCAGAGCAGACTCTCTGCCTACGGTAGTATAGTTGCCCTCGTTAGGTCTTCCGCAGAGATAATAACACCACCACTGACCGTTCTGATCCTGTACCAGTTTGCCGTGTCCGGCTCTCTGGATGGGGGCTGTGGGATCCTTCTGACGCATGACCGGATTGTAGGGAGAACATTCATAGGGGCCATAGAAATTCTTACTTCTTCCCACATTGATTCCATGACCGTAGCCGGTACCACCCTCAGCCACGATAGCGTAATAGTAACCGTCTTTTTTCATGATATGGGGGCCTTCGGAACAGCGCTCGCCTGTGCCTTCCCATGCAGTCTTCGCAGGACCAGCCACCGCCAGTCCGTCCGCAGTCAGAGGAACCGCCTGTGCCGCCTTGGCTATGATCATATATCTGCTGCCGTCATCATCCACAAAAAGTGAGGGGTCGATATCATCCACTTCCAGACATACCGGCTTGCTGTAGGGTCCTTCCGGCTTGTCAGATACCATCACCAGCTGTCTGCGCATCACGTTATTGTCACGCTTGCCATCCGCATTCAGACGCAAGGTTACATAGATATAGTATTTTCCGTCCACATATTCGATATCCGGTGCCCAGATTCCGTGGGAATCCCGGATGTCACTGATGTCCAGCCATTCCGGGTTCGTGATGGCATGGCCGATGATATGCCAGTGCACCATATCCCGGGAATGGGAAATGGGAATTGCCGGAAAATACTGGAAGCTGGAATTCACCATATAATAATCGTCACCGACACGGATCACCGAAGGATCCGGAAAAAAACCGCGTTGTACAGGGTTATGATAAGTTCTAGGTTCACTCATAGGGAGTCTCCTTTTTACATGTATTAGTCTTTCTATTTGCGCAAAGCTGCGTGTACCACGCTCATACTATAAGTGTATTCTTTACCAACTCTCCTGTCGTGCCAGTTTCCCTTTTATTTTATGACAAATATTGCGTTTTCTCCGGACATTTCAAAATTTGGCATAATTATTCCATAATGGAATACTGCATCCACTCGTATAACAGCTTCGTGCCCTCCATGATCTCGGGCGGAAGCAGCGCGCGGGCCACCAGCTTTAATTCATCGGATTCAATGTCTGTTCTGCGAAGATGGGCATAATCGCCGTCAATGCTTTCTACGATGTATTCAAAACGATTCATAGGGGTATACCTCTTTCTTTGATGTGTTTGAGATAAGTTTAAGAGGTTTTTGGGGGAGAGTCAAGAGGATCTGACGCAGCAGCGTCTTATCGCATAAATTGCTTCGCAATTCATGCGATATCCGCTGGACTTCGTCATATCCGTGACATAAAAAATACCCGACCTCTCAAGCAAGCTTGGAGATCGGGTACTTTGCACATCCACGTTTATATCTTCGAAAATCGCTCTGCTTTGCAGAGCAAGTGCTTCGCACTTATGATTTTCTCGATAAACACCCATAAAAAACAAATGCCACACCCGAAGGTGTGGCGCTTGTTTTTTCTATGGGTGTTTACATCATTCCGCCCATGCCTGCGCCGCCGGCGGGCATTGCAGGGGTGTCTTCTTTGATATTAGCTACAACGCTTTCGGTAGTAAGTAGTGTGCTTGCTACGCTGGTAGCGTTCTGCAGAGCGCTTCTGGTAACCTTAGCGGGATCCAGGATGCCTGCGCTTACCATATCTACATATTCCTCTTTCAGAGCATCGAAACCGACACCGACCTCAGACTCACGTACCTTGTTGATGATAACGCTGCCTTCCAGTCCTGCGTTTGCTGCGATGTGATACAGAGGTGCTTCCAGTGCTTTCAGGACAATGCCTGCACCGGTCTTCTCATCACCTTCCAGACTTGCTGCCAGTTTGGCAACTTCCTTGGATGCATGAATGTATGCGGAACCGCCACCACAGATGATACCTTCCTCTACGGCTGCTCTGGTAGCTGCCAGAGCATCTTCCAGACGAAGCTTAGCTTCCTTCATCTCGGTCTCGGTAGCAGCACCTACACGGATAACTGCAACACCACCGGACAGCTTAGCCAGTCTCTCCTGTAATTTCTCTCTGTCGAAATCAGAAGTGGTCTCTTCGATCTGCTTCTTGATCTGTGCGATTCTGGACTGTAATGCTTCCTTATCGCCTTCACCGTCTACGATCACGGTGTTCTCTTTCTGTACCTTAACGGATTTTGCACGACCCAGCATATCCATTGTGGTATCTTTCAGTTCATAACCAAGCTCGGAGCTGATCACGGTACCACCGGTCAGGATTGCGATATCCTCCAGCATAGCTTTTCTTCTGTCACCATAGCCGGGAGCCTTAACAGCTACTACGTTGAAAGTACCACGCAGCTTGTTAACGATCAGGGTGGTCAGTGCCTCGCCCTCTACATCCTCAGCGATGATCAGCAGCTTAGCGCCGGACTGAACGATCTGCTCTAACAGAGGCAGGATCTCCTGAATATTGGAGATCTTCTTGTCAGTGATCAGGATATAAGGGTTATCCAGAACAGCTTCCATCTTATCCATATCGGTTGCCATGTAAGCGGAAATATAACCTCTGTCGAACTGCATACCTTCTACCAGATCCAGTTCGGTCTGCATGGTCTTGGACTCTTCAATGGTGATAACACCGTTGTTGCTTACCTTCTCCATAGCATCTGCAACCAGCTGTCCTACAGCCTCATCCCCTGCGGAGATTGCAGCTACTCTTGCGATGTGCTCCTTGCCGTTTACTTTCTGGCTCATCTTACCGATGGCTTCTACTGCACATGCGGTTGCTTTCTTCATACCTTTTCTCAGGATGATGGGGTTAGCACCTGCTGCCAGGTTCTTCATCCCTGCATTTACCATAGCCTGTGCCAGAACGGTTGCGGTGGTAGTACCATCACCGGCTACATCGTTGGTCTTGGTAGCTACTTCCTTTACCAGCTGTGCACCCATGTTCTCGAATGCATCTTCCAGCTCGATCTCCTTTGCAATGGTAACACCATCGTTGGTGATCAGGGGTGCGCCGAAGGACTTATCCAGTACTACGTTTCTTCCTTTGGGTCCTAAGGTTACTCTTACGGTATCTGCCAGCTGGTTTACACCAGCCTCTAATGCTGCACGGGCTTCTGCGCCGTATTTAATCTCTTTTGCCATAATAATCAGCCTCCAATTTATTTGTTCTTAGTCTTAATTTCTTTTTAGGTTTGCAATTACTGAATGATTGCAAGGATGTCGCTCTGCTTTACGATGATGTACTCTTCATCATCCAGCTTTACTTCGGTTCCTGAGTATTTGGAATAGATGACCTGATCGCCAACCTTAACTTCCATCTTTACTTCCTTACCGTCTACGACACCGCCGGGGCCGACAGCAACAACTTCTGCCTGCTGGGGCTTTTCCTTATTCTGACCGGGGAGCACGATACCGGACTTGGTAGTCTCCTCTGCAACTAACTGTTTTAATACTACTCTGTCACCTAAAGGTTTCAAACTCATGACAACTGCCTCCTTATAACTATTTAAATATCATATTACTCTTTTTCATTTGTTAGCACTCATTTTTATCGAGTGCTAATTTCTATAGTTTATATTAGTTTTATATGCCGAGTTTTTCAAACGCATTCACCGTTATTTAAATAACTATTTCTTTTATTTTCTCGTTTTATCTCCGTTTTTCTAATGTTTTTATATTACATGTGTAAAAATGCGATTTAATATTTCGTTTATAATTCTGAAAATCCATATCCGGTTCATCCCTTGCAAACTCCTGTGCAGACATAAAGCTATACCGGTTACATCGTATAAGCAAAAAGCAGCCGGGGATCTTATCATTATCCCAAGCTGCTTCTGTTCCGCTCTGTATTTACTTTCCCGTCCTATGCGTTCTTGGATTCCTCATGCCATTTCTGCCACTTCTTCTTATAAATAAAGTAGCAGGGGATTCCTACGAATACCATTCCGCCTAAGATATTGCCGATGGTAACGGGAATAAAGTTGTTCAGGCTGTGCAGTACTGTCAGTCCCTGGATCTGCTCTGCGGTCAGGCCGTATGCTTCCTGTGCCTTTGCAACATACGCGGGATTCTGTGCAGCCATCATGCCTACGGGAATGTAGAACATATTTGCAACACAGTGCTCGAAACCGCCGACTACGAAGGCCATGATCGGGAAGAAGATCGCCCAGATCTTACCGACGATATCCGTAGCTGCCGCTGCCATCAGGATCGCAATACATACCAGAATGTTACACAGGATACCGGAGGTAATTCCTTTCAGCGGAGAAATGCCTACCTTGCCGACTGCCACTTTGATGGCATAAGCCCCCAGCAATCCGCCGGTGTAGTCCAGATTTCCGGAAAAGTAGATCAGGGTATCAATGATCAGCGCGCCGATCAGGTTGCTGAAATATACCACGATCAGATTGCGGATACATTCGAACCAGGTCACCTTTTTGCCTACCACGTCCATGACGATCAGGCAGTTGCCGGTGAAAAGTTCTCCACCTACAAATACAATGATCATCAGTCCCACAGGGAAGATGATACCGGCTACGAATCGGGCCAGACCTACGTTGTCAATAGCATGCGCCGCAGTACTGCTGGTAGCTCCGCCCAGTGCAATGAAAGCACCTGCCATAATGCCTAACAGGATCATCTTGCCCAGAGGAAGATGTGCCTTGCCCTCTCCGGCCTTCATGTTATTATCAATGACTTCTGCCGGGGTATTAAAATGCTGTTCCATATTTTCCCTCATTTCCGTACAGCCCTTATCTGCCGTACTTTCTCATACTCATTTACTACCTATATTACACGAAATCTGCGGCGGGAATCAAGCTTTTCCCCCTATGTATCTGATTATATACATTTCCTCTCACCGTTTTTGTCATAACACAATCTTTTTTTGTAAAATTTATGCAAAAAAATAGTAGACAAAAGCCGAAATGTGTAATATACTTAGGATGTTCGGCGAGAGCCGAACCGCTTATATAAGTAGATTTCCGGAAGAATTCCCCTTTTACACAATTAAAGTGGCTGCAGGTTTCCCGCCTGCGGCTGCTTTAATTGTGTTATAAGATATTCTTTGTGGTTTTCCCCGGAATTGCAAAAGTTTTTGCAAAAATTTAAAATTTTCACTTGCTAAATGATAAACATCTATGCTATAATAGCTTTCGTCAGTGATTCAGCTGATACAATTTCATAGGGGAATAGTACAGCGGTAGTGCGGCGGTCTCCAAAACCGTTAACGGGGGTTCGATCCCCTCTTCCCCTGCTTTCAAAAGTCGATGTTATCGGCTTTTTTTATTTTCTGTTTTGGTAACACTTTTTACCTCACCATGGCGCGATCTGAAGAATCACGCCATGATGGGGTGTTATTTTAATGTGAATTAACAGGAATGTTTTTCATCATGATATTGAACATACGTTCGATTTATGTTATACTGTATTTGTGTAATCGAACAGAAAGCGGATGCGATTTTCCGATTGTTAGATGCCCTCTAGTCTTACAAAGGAGGGTGATGCCCATGAATACGATGGAAGTACTTACTCTGTTGTTAGTTGTCTTTGCAGCTTTATCATACATTGACAGACATGGTGACGATAATAACAAAAAGAAATAGCATCCCCTCGCCAAAGTAGATGCTATTTCTTTTCTAGTATTTTACTGAGGGCAAATCGGAATTTTCACCTCCGACTTACTTTCTAAATAGATTATACACCAAGAGGGATTGAGAAATCAATCCCTCTTACTTTTTTATTTCTCAAATCTCCTCTTTCTCCGCATCCGGCGCAATCACCGCTCCAATAGCGGTAGCATAATCGGAGTACTCCGGAATAGTGACCTTCACATCCCACAGGCTCTTGAAGTCTTCGATGATCTGGCGGCACTCGAAGAATTTGGTCAGACCGCCGATGAGGATATAATCCTTGATGCCGGTGTTCCGGGAGGCCAGGATTCCGGCCTGGCAGATGTTCTCGATGACCATATGGACGATACCAGCCGCGATGTCTTCAGGCTTGGACTGGGCATCCGCTTTGCCGAAGTTGGACGCAGTCACGTCCAGGTTCAGGCCGGGGAGCTTTTCCTTGGCCAGATCGCCGATCCGCAGGTCGATTTTTGCCACATCACCTTTCCGGGACAGAGGGACGATCTCATGGATGTCCCCGGTATTCAGTATGATCGAGGACAGTCCGCAGATGGTTCCGCCACCGAGGCCGACACCACCTAAATGCTTCATCTCATTCTCCGTCACCTTGACGAAAAAGCTTCCGGTTCCCATACTGATAACGATAACTTCCTTTTTATCCGTCAGATAATAGCCTCCGGTTCCTGTGGCAACGAATTCATCTACCTTATAGGTCGGACGATCGTATACCGCTTTCTCCACATATTTGCTTCCCACGCCGGTGATATAGACACCTTCCACATCTAAAAGCTGCAGATTATTCTCATACAGATATCTTCCGAAAGCACCGTAGAGGGATGCCACCTGGCTGTCTGCCTTGACTGCCATGGGCGGAAGCATATGTTCTCCTTCAAAAGCTACGATCTTGGTGGTACTGCTGCCGATATCAATTCCTATTCTTACGGCCATATCTTTGTCCTCCTCATAATGAAATGCTAAAAAGCTTCTTTAGAACAATCGGTCCATGGCATCCTGCACGGAGCTGACGCCGATGACACGGATTTTGCTTCCTTTTTTGCACTCTTCCAGTGACACGTAGGGCACCACGCATTCCTCGAAGCCCAGTTTCTCCGCCTCCGCCACACGCTGTTTTGCCATGCTGACCGCGCGGACTTCGCCGCTTAATCCCACTTCTCCGAAAGCTACCATTTTCGGATTCAATGCCTTATTCCGGAAGCTGGACAGAATCGCCAGCACGATTCCCAGATCAATGGCCGGCTCCTGGATCTTGATACCTCCCGTAATATTCACGTAGGCATCGCAGGAGGACAGCTGCACTCCCGATCTCTTCTCCAATACCGCCATCAGCAGGTTCACACGGTTGAAATCCGTACCGGTGGTCTGTCTTCTGGGGATGCCGAAATTACTGTGGCACACCAGTGCCTGCAATTCGATCAGAAGCGGTCTGGTGCCCTCCATGGTACACGCCACCACAGAGCCGCTGGCATTCTCCGGCCGTCCGTTCAGCATATATTCCGAAGGATTCTTGACCTCTGCCAGTCCCGTTTCCCGCATCTCGAAAACACCGATCTCGTTCGTAGATCCAAACCGGTTCTTCACCCCCCGCAGAATACGGTAGGACGCATGTCTGTCCCCTTCAAAATAAAGAACGGTATCCACCATATGTTCCAGCACTCTGGGACCTGCCACCGTACCTTCCTTGGTCACATGGCCTACAATGAAGATTGAGATTCCCAGTCCCTTTGCCAGCTGCAGCAAAATACCGGTGGATTCCCGCACCTGAGACACGCTTCCCGGCGCCGCCGACACGTTCTCGTTGTACATGGTCTGTATGGAGTCGATGATCACGACCTCCGGCTTGCTCTTGCGGATCACTTCACTGATGATATCCAGATTCGTCTCACACAGTAGCAGCATATGCTCCGAAAAAGCCCCCAGACGGTCCGCCCGCATCTTGATCTGTACCTTGGATTCCTCACCGGAAATATACAATACTTTATGTCCCGCCGTGGATAAGTTATGGCAGACCTGCAATAACAGTGTGGATTTACCGATACCGGGGTCTCCGCCTACCAGCGTCAGAGATCCCTGCACAATGCCGCCTCCCAGCACCCGGTCCAGTTCCTTAATTCCGGTGAGAGTCTTATTTTCCTCCCGGATAGCGATCTCCGACAGCACACAGGGCTCCGAAGCCTCTCTCCTGTCTCTCTTTGCACCGTTTCCGGTATTTTTCAATTCCGTTTTATCTATCGTCTCTTCCACGAAAGTATTCCACTCTCTGCAGCCGGGACATTGTCCCAGCCATTTCGTGGATTCATAGCCACAGTTCTGACAGAAAAATACAGTGGCCGTCTTTCCTTTTGCCATGCTCTCTCCTCAATCATTGTAATACCTATTCAGCCCCCGCAAAACCGCCTCCGGAAACTCTGAATATTAAAAAAAAGCCCAGTCACGAAGTACTACAATATCCTCCGTGCCTGGACTCCTTTGCAGTGCGTCCTTACGCCTCTACGATCTTAACAGGTACTTCACCTGCTGCTTCCAGTTCTACGCTCAGGCTCAGTTTGCCGCCAAGTCCGGTTTTCATGGTTCCTACGTTCTTACCGCCGATAAATACTTCGTACTCGGTATCGTCCTTCAGTCCTACAGTGATCTGGGAATCCTCGTCACCTTCTACGATGAACTCCACACTGTTGTCAGCTTCCTTGAACTCCAGTACACTGGTTCCGGGAACAGATTCATATAAAAACATGCCGTTCTTTTCCAGCTTTGTCATCTCATTGTAGGTCTTAACCTTCAGCAGATCTCCTGCATGCTCATAATCTTCCACTTTTGCCTTCTTGGCCAGCTTGTGATTACCAAAGCTGATAGATCCGTCTGCTTCACTGCGAAGTATTTCTTCCACTACTGCCATCTGTCTGTCCTCCTGAAAGTAACTGCATCCGCAATACATCTTTCTCTTTCGTTCTTTGCGAATGGGGTTTGAATAGTTACAGTATAATATATCTCACCCTGTTTTTCTACAAAAAGTTTTATTTATTTTGTAACTATTCAGAGTCATGTAAATTGTGTCATAGGTACGTCGAATGCTTGCATTCGTAAGAACCTTTGACGTAATTTATAGGACGAAGTAACCTCAATGAGCAAAAGGAACGCTCTGCAAGAGCGATTTTGCAAATTGAGTGACTGAATAGTTACAAATACTTAATTTTTCACGGTAAATACAACTTTTCCATCCTTGAATCCGGCAGATACCTTATCTCCCGGTACCACCTTTTTCTGCAGGATCTCCTCTGCCAGAGCATCCTCTACCACGGACTGAATCGCACGCTTCAAGGGTCTTGCTCCCATCTTGTTATCTGCATATTTGGATACCAGATGCTCCTTCAGCGCTGCTGTGATGGTCAGATGGATCCCCAGCTGATCCTCACATCTCTTGTACAGATTGGATGCCAGAAGATTCACGATCTCCTTCATGTTCTCATTGTTCAGCTGGTGGAACACGATAATATCATCAATACGGTTGATAAATTCCGGCTTGAAGCTGCGCTTTACTTCTTCCATGACATTGGATTTCATCTTCTCGTAATCCTTTGTCTCGCTCTTCTCTGTGGCAAAGCCCAGATTCTTGGGATCCACGATACGCTGTGCACCCGCATTGGAAGTCATGATCAGCACAGTGTTCTTGAAGCTGACCTTGCGTCCCTTGGAGTCCGTGATATGACCGTCATCCAGTACCTGCAAAAGAACATTAAATACATCCGGATGCGCTTTCTCGATCTCGTCAAACAGAACAACAGAGTAGGGATTACGGCGAACCTTCTCGCTCAGCTGTCCGCCTTCTTCAAAGCCTACATATCCCGGCGGTGATCCGATCATCTTGGAGACCGAATGGCCTTCCATGTATTCGGACATATCAACACGGATCATGGCATCTTCAGAGCCGAACATAGCTTCTGCCAATGCCTTGGACAGTTCCGTCTTACCAACACCGGTAGGACCTAAGAACAGGAAGGAGCCGATGGGACGGTTTGGATCCTTCAGACCCACACGGCCTCTGCGCATGGCCCTGGCCACTGCGGTCACTGCTTCCTCCTGGCCGATGACACGCTTATGCAGCGTCTTCTCCAGTTTTAACAGTCGTTCGCTCTCTTTTTCCGCCAGCTTCTGTACGGGGATCTTGGTCCACTGGGCAACGACCTCGGCGATCTCATTCTCACCGATACTGATAACATTGCCCGCTTCCTGTTTCTCCCGCTTTTTCATCAGGCGGTCATATTTTTTCACCAGCGCATCCTGCTGCTTCTTGATCTCTGCCATCTGGTCAAATGCTTCCATGCGGATAGCTCTCTCCATCTCCTGATCCATCTCGTGGATACGGTCAGCGATCTCCTTCGCTTTATCCGGGGCATCCAATGCACTCAGTCTTGCGCTTGCCGAAGCTTCATCGATCAGATCGATGGCCTTATCCGGCAGATTTCTGTCATTGATATAACGGCTGGACAATCTGACAGCAGCCTCAATGGCCTCCGGGGTGATCTGCACATGGTGATGATCCTCATATTTTCCTTTGATGCCCTCCAGAATACGGACCGCCTCTTCCTCTGTAGGTTCTTCCACAGTCACCGGCTGGAATCTGCGCTCCAGAGCCGCATCCTTCTCAATATACTTGCGGTATTCCGCAATGGTGGTGGCACCAATCAGCTGGATCTCTCCACGGGCCAGGGAAGGCTTCATGATATTGGACGCGTCAATGGCGCCTTCCGCACCTCCGGCACCAATGATCGTATGAAGTTCATCCAGGAATAAAATAATATTCCCGTCCTCCGTCACTTCCTTCAATACCTTCTTGATACGTTCCTCGAACTCGCCACGGTACTTACTTCCTGCCACCATTCCCGACAAATCTAATGTCAGTACTCTCTTATTCTGCACGGTAAAAGGTACGTCTCCTGCCACAATGCGGGCTGCCAGACCTTCTACCACGGCGGTCTTACCTACACCGGGTTCTCCGACGAGACAGGGATTGTTCTTCGTGCGGCGACTTAAGATCTGCACTACTCTGCGGATCTCTTCTTCTCTGCCTACCACAGGATCCAATTTTCCTTCTCTGGCCAGAGCCGTCAGGTCTCTGCTGTATTGTTCCAGTGTAGACTGCTTCGCCTTGCGGTCTCCCTTTTTCCCCAGATCTTCCTTGTACAGATTGCCGTCCTGTCCGATGGCGATCAGGGTATCTACATAGATCTTCTGCACATTGGCTCCCAACGTGTTCAGCAGACGCACGGCAACATTCTCGCCCTCTTTGATCAGTGCAAGAAGCAGATGCTCCGTGCCGGTCTGCTTCTGTCCGAAACGGGCAGCCTGGCGGTGTGCCTCTTCCAGAATCCGGGCAGCTCTGGGAGAATATCCCTCTTTGTCCTTCACGGCCACACCGTTTTCAAAGGCAATCAGATCCCGGATCATTTCCATGACCTGATCCACTTCTACTCCGTTATCCGCCAACACTTTTGCGGCTACACCGGTATCTTCCTTCAGGAGTCCCACCAGAATGTGTTCGGTCCCGATATAGCCCTGTTTCAGGCCTCTGGCACATCTGCCGGCCTGGGCAAGCGCATTCTGCGCTTTATCCGTAAACTGTGACTGCATCAATTCAGTCCTCCATATTCTTCATAAATTTCATCAATCAATTCATGTACTTCCTGCCTGGAAATATTTTTGCAGCTGCTCTTAGCAAGTATTACCTGCAGTTCCTTCCGCAATTCATCCACCGCACGCATACGGTCCACATCCAGAGCGATCACGGCTCCCTTTCGCCTGTCGACCTTGACATAGCCCTCCTGCTTCAGAACCGTATAGGCCTTATTTACAGTATGCATATTGATCCCGATGGTATCCGCCAGCTGCCGTACACTCGGCAGGGAATCTCCCTCATGAAACTGTGACGTGGCAATTCCCATGATGATCTGATTGCGCAGTTGCATATAGAGCGCTTCATCACTATTGAAATCTATCTCTATTATCATCAAAATCACTCCCTTCCCACTGTCACCGATTGTTATACGTCTATTATAACAGTGAGGGCGGTGCTGTCAACTGCAGACCGGGAAAGTTTATCAAAATTTTAAAAAGAAAGCGGCATCCCACTCTCGTAAGATGCCGTTTCCGGTCTGTTTATTCCTATTGTTCTTCGTCACCGTCCCAGTTCAGGAATTCGAATTCGAACTCGTCATCATCGGACATGAAGTTCTTGGACTTCCAACCGGGATCCTGCGGATTACCGTTATTCTGTGCCGGTTTTACCGGTCTGTCTACTTGCGGTGCGGGTCTTCCGGTCTGGGGTGCTACAGGTCTGGTTCCCTGCGGTGCGGGTCTTCCGGTCTGGGGTGCTGCAGGTCTGGTTCCCTGCGGTGCCGGTCTTCCGGTCTGGGGTGCTGCAGGTCTGGTTCCCTGCGGTGCCGGTCTTCCGGCCTGGGGTGCCGTAGGTCTGGCTCCCTGTGTCGCGGGTCTTGCCTGCTGGCCTGCCGGTCTCTGTCCCTGCACCGGTCTGCCGCCCTGTCCGGCGGGCTTTCCTGCGGGACGTCTCTCTGCTCCCACTTCATGCATCACTTTCTGGCCACCCTGGGTTCTGCCGCCCTGAGGTGCCGGTCTTCCACCCTGACCTCTGCCGGTCTGGGGTCTGTCCACTCTTCTTCTGCGAAGTGCTGCTTCCTCCGCGTCAGAGAAATCAGCCGCATCCGTCATATCCTTGATCTTGAAGATCAGCAGAGTGACTGCTGCCGCCGCTGCCACCAGAAGAATGACAAGAATAATGATCACGACCTTCTGACTGGTGATCTTCTTCTGATTGGTCTCAAACTGCGCATTGATCTCAGTAATCTGGTCAATAGAGCTGAACAGATCATCAATCTTGTATTGTTTCTGTCCTACCATATCTAACAGATACCACGCATCTCCCTGCAACTGGGTATCCCAGTCCTTGGAAGTGGTCTGTGTATCCTCGGCGGGCTGTTCTTCCGAAGGCTGTTCTTCCGCAGGCTGCTCTGTGGAAGGTGCCTGCAGTTCTCCGGATAACGCCACATAATCGGAACGGATAAATCCGGTCACTTCGGTATTGTTGGCGATGAAATTCACCTGATACCAGGTATTGCCGTCCGTACCGGTAGCCTGTCCGGTGACGGTCAGAGCCATTCCGTTCTCTGCTGTGGTTACGATCTGGCTCGTGGTAGATGCATTGCTGCGCACACGCACCGACTGTCCGCCCGTCACGGTAGCACTTACAGGCTCCACCGCTGTGACATCCACCGGTGTTTCATTCACTGCCGGAGCCGGTGTTGCTGCGGTAGTCGTCGTTGTAGTTGTCGTGGTGGTCGTAGTTGAAGAAGACGGCGGGGTAGATCCGTCGGTAATGCTTACCAGATCGGAACGAATATATCCCAGCGTATTCGCATCCACATATACCTCATACCAGGTATAGCCATCCGCTCCCTTGGTCTGGCTCTTGATGGAAATGGTCTTATCCTTTGCCGCACTGCCGATGACTTCACTGGAAGAATCCGCGCTCTTACGGATCTTTGCACTGGATGCTGTTACCTTGGCTGCGCTTTCCGCATGGCTGACAAACGCCAGATTCTCGGCAAAAAGTCCTGCTCCCAGCACAAGCACCAATGCAAACATTCCCCAGAAAGCCTTGAATTTACTTGTTCTCTGTACTGTCTTTTTCATCTGCAACTCCTTCTGTATCCTGACATGTCTTACGCTTCATCGATTGCCTTGCCAATGTCATGACGCATGTATTTGTTCTCGAAGGTAATCCATTCCGTTGCCGCATAGGCATTGGCACGGGCCTCCTTCAGGGTAGCTCCCTTGGCTGTCACTCCCAGAACACGTCCGCCGTTTGTCACGATTCCCTTGTCTGTGAGCTTCGTTCCCGCATGGAAACAATAATAGCCGTCTTTTCCGTTGAACTTCTCCAGTCCGTTTATCACATAACCCTTCTCATAGGATACCGGATAGCCATCACTGGCCAGAACCACACAGACTGCAGCATTGTCTTCAAACTGCAGATCGATCTGATCCAGAGTACCGTCCACACAAGCCTCCATGACCTCGATAATATCGTTCTTCATGCGGGGCAGTACCACCTGTGCCTCCGGGTCACCGAATCTTGCATTGTACTCCAGTACTTTGGGACCGTTCGGTGTCAGCATCAGTCCGAAGAAAATAACGCCTTTGAAAGGTCTGCCTTCCGCTGCCATGGCATCCACCGTAGCCTGGTAAATATATTTCTTGCAGAATGCATCCACTTCTTCGGTATAGAACGGGCTGGGAGAAAAGGTTCCCATACCGCCGGTATTCAGTCCCTGATCGCCGTCCTTCGCTCTCTTGTGATCCTGTGCAGAAGTCATGATCCGGATGGTCTTGCCATCTACAAAGGAAAGTACACTGACTTCTCTTCCGGTCATAAACTCTTCGATGACCATACGATTACCAGCCGCACCGAATTTCTTGTCCAGCATGATCTCATCCACTCCTGCCAGAGCTTCCTCCAACGTATTGCAGATCAGTACGCCTTTTCCCAGTGCCAGGCCATCTGCCTTCAGCACGATAGGGAAACTTGCCTGCTCCTTCAGATATTTGATGGCATCCTCCGCATTATCGAAATTCTCATAGGCTGCGGTAGGAATATTATATTTTTTCATAAGATCCTTGGAAAAAGCCTTGCTGCCCTCCAGGATTGCTGCATTTTTACGGGGTCCGAAAGCACGCAGGCCCTCTGCCTCCAGTGCATCTACCAGTCCGCCTACCAGAGGATCGTCCATACCTACGATGGTCAGGTCAATGGCCTGTTCCTTCGCAAAAGCAACGATCTTGTCAAATTCCATGGCTCCGATGGGAACACATTCTGCGATCTGACCGATTCCGGCATTGCCCGGAGCACAATAGATCTTATCTACCTTAGGACTCTTTGCAACACAGGTTGCAATGGCATGCTCTCTGCCACCGCCACCTACGATCAATACTTTCATACCCATATTATGTTTCTCCTTATTCCGTAACTATTCACCCCCATTCGCAAAACCGCCTCTGCGAGGCTTTCCTGAATAACATGTTTGTATGCTATTTGCTCATGGTGATTACTTCGCCCATTGGCTCTGAATAGTTACTCATTTGTTATGCTTTACTTTGCCGTCTACGACGCAGATCCGTCCGTTGGCAATGTCATCCACCGCCTGAGGCAGAAGCAGCCACTCAGCCTGTTCCATGACACGTCTCTGTAAGATTTCCGGGGTATCATCATCTTCCACTGCCACTGCTTTCTGTGCAATGATAGGGCCTTCATCCATGCCTTCATTCACAAAATGCACGGTGGCTCCGGTGACCTTCACACCGCGCTCCAGTGCCTTTTCATGCACATGAAGTCCATAGTATCCCACACCACAGAAAGAGGGGATCAGAGACGGATGAATATTGATGATACGATTACTGTATTCATGCACCATAGCCTCCGGGATCTTCACCAGGAAGCCTGCCAGCACGATCAGATCCGGGGTAAATTCCTTCACCTTTGCAAGCAACGCATCGTTAAATACTTCTCTGCTCTCATAATCCTTCGGAGACACACATACCGCAGGAATTCCTGCATTACGTGCTCTCTCCAGGCTCTTCACCGTCTTGTTGTTGCTGATGACACCGACGATCTGCGCATTGGTGACCTTGCCCGCTGCGATAGCATCAATGATCGCCTGCAGATTCGTTCCGCCGCCGGATACCAGTACGACTACTCTTAACATATGGTCACACCCTTTTCACCGGCTTCGCAGGTACCTACCACGTAAGCGGTCTCCCCTGCTGCTTTCAGCGCTTCCAGAGTCTTGTCCACATCTGCGGGATCCAGTGCCAGCACCATGCCAAGACCCATGTTGTAGGTGTTGTACATCATCTCGTCAGCAATGTTGCCCTTTTTCTGCATCAGACGGAAAATAGCGGGTACTTCGTAGCTGTCCTTCTTCACAACTGCGCGGATGCCGTCAGGAAGCATTCTGGGAATATTCTCATAGAAACCGCCGCCGGTAATATGGCTGCAGCCCTTTACCTTAACGCCTGCGTTCTTCACAGACTTCATAGCCTTCACATAGATTCTGGTGGGAGCAAGCAGTGCTTCACCCAGAGTCTTGCCCAGTTCGTCATAATAGGTATCCAGGCTCTCTTTGGTCATATCGAATACCTTTCTCACCAGGGAGAAACCGTTGGAATGTACACCGGAGGAAGCGATTCCCACCAGTACATCACCGGGCTTGATATTCTCACCGGTGATCAGATCCTTACGCTCTACCACACCTACTGCAAATCCGGCCAGATCGTACTCATCCTCAGGCATCAGTCCGGGATGCTCTGCGGTCTCACCACCTACCAGTGCTGCGTCAGACTGCTTACAGCCCTCTGCCACGCCCTTTACGATGGTAGCGATCTTCTCGGGAATATTGCGTCCACATGCGATATAATCCAGGAAAAATAAAGGTTCGCCACCTGCACATGCCACATCATTTACACACATGGCCACACAGTCGATACCGATGGTATCATGCTTGTCCATTAAAAATGCCAGCTTCAGCTTGGTGCCTACACCATCGGTTCCGGACAGGAGCACGGGATCCTCCATATCTTTGATGGCACTCAGGGAAAATGCTCCGGAGAAACCACCGATACCGCCCATTACTTCGGGACGCATGGTCTCCTTCACATACTTCTTCATCAGTTCTACAGACTTGTAGCCTGCTTCGATGTCTACTCCAGCTTTCTTGTAATCCATTTTCTCCTCATTTCCGCCGCAGGGGCTCTTTCGTTTTATTTGGTGGGGCAGCCTCTTAAGAGGTCCCGGATTCTCTGTCTTATTTTCTTATTTTTTCATGCCTTCCAGGTAAGCTTTGTAACCGATTTCCTGCAATTTTGCATCCTTGGCTTCTACCTGTTCTTTTAATTTGGTGCTGTATGCTTTTAACTTTCCGAGAAGTTCTGCGTCGGAAGTAGCCAGGATCTTGGCTGCCAGAAGTCCTGCATTGGCGCCGCCGTTAATGGCTACTGTGGCAACCGGGATGCCGGAGGGCATCTGAACGATGGAATACAGAGAATCTCTGCCTCCCAGGGAAGTGGTGTGCATCGGGATTCCGATGACGGGCATAGGGAAAATAGCGGCACACATGCCGGGCAGATGCGCTGCCATACCGGCTCCGGCAATGATCACCTTGAAGCCTTTTTCCTCCGCACTTTTTGCATACTCAAAAAACACATCCGGCTCTCTGTGAGCGCTGATCACGGTCATCTCATAAGGGATGCCCAGTTCTTCCAGAATGTCTGCGGCTTTCGCCATCACAGGCATATCGGAATCACTACCCATTACAATGCCAACCTTAGGGCAATTCTCTGTATTTGCCATAATGTCCTCCTCATGTATCGGTTGCACCGATTTTATCCATATATATTTTATCTTACTAAAATCTTTTCAATGATGCAATGGTTTTATGAAATCTTATGATAACTATTCAGAACCATGCAAAATTGCTTTCTGCAAATGCTTGCTGAATAGTTTTAATCCAACTCCCTCAGCGGCTCATTCAGTTCTTCCGTTCCGGGAAGGACAAATCTGCCGTTCGCAATAATGGGGATCCGCCCGCCGTCCTTTTTCACTGCGGTCAGCTCTGCCAGTTCATCGTAAGGAATGGTAATGTCCGTATGGCAGTTAAAATAAGCCTTGGAAGGGTTCACACTGCGAAGGGCGGCCACCTCATTGTCTCTGGCCACGATCTCTTTACCGTCGGGATTGTATACCTTCACCTCTTCCGCATGGGAATAGCAGGTATCTCCCACTGCAAAATGCGGTCCCATCTTCTCTGCGATCAGAATGGGCATTTTGGACTCCACACCCAGCTTTTTTGCTGCCACATAGGCTGTGGTATTCGTGCCGATGGCAAATTCTCCTAATGGCAGTGTCTTGTGGCGGAACAGGATATTTTCCTTAATGAATGCCTTGTTCTCTTCCTCCGTGGCAAAATTAGCACAGTTGTAGTTTTTAATCCTGCCATTTTCGAAGATGATCTCCAGATTCTTATATTCCAAGCCGTTCAGGAACACTTTTGTCACATGCAGCACACCGTTTGTGCCTTCCAGCACCGGAGAGGTAAATACTTCTCCCACGGGAATATTCACGTCTGCCACGCAGTTTTCAAAAATAGTTTCTTTGGCAGGATCTTTGAGCTTCCACAGATTCACTGTGATATCCGTGTGATTACCGTTACAGCCCTTCACCTCACAATGGTCTGCCTGATCCAGCGCATCGATGATGGTCTGCTGGATCCTCTGATATTTTTTATAATCCAGGGTGTTGATCCGAATAGTCTCCCGGAAAAGTTCTTCAAAGCAGTCCCCTACCTCCGGGATGGGGAACGCAATAATCGTAAAGCTGCGCTCTTCCTCAATAATATACTGTCTCTGCAGCTGTCCCATCTGGGTGCGGTGCTCCACCATAAGAGCGCTCTGCTCATCCGTCATTTTCACCGCCTCCGGCTTGTTCACCGGTGCGAAATCTTTCTCACCGAAGGTCTCCACCACGGCCGGGCCCGCATAGCCTCTGGCCTCTGTCTTATATTTTTCAAAAGCGGTATGCATGACTTCCAGTTTCCGGCTGCAATACATTTTATCCAAGAACAGTGCCTTGTCATCCTTGTGATCGAACTCATACTGTCTGTTGGGGCTGACACTATAGAAGCCGTTTTTATAAATGGAGGGATTATATAAAATACTGGCAGCTGCACGGTAGATCACAGGCTGCAATCCCATTTTGTCAAAATTCTCCAGAGCTCTACGCATCATGCGTTCGAAGCCCAGCTGATAACGGACATCCACCGCAGCTTTTTTCGACAGATCCTTGCCGGTCACTTCAAAACCGATGCGGTACCCCTCGGTATAAGTGTCTGCCATGGTATTTATGGTCTCTTCCGGCAGGGAATTCAGGAATTTCGCCATTGCCAGTTCATTTTCCCCCACGTATTCTCCATAGGCATAGAGATAACGCAGATCGGTCAGTTCCGCCCTTCGGATAATGTCTGCCGCAAAATTATTCCCCGGGCATACCAGTTCCCGTACCCGTGCTTCCGCCGCCACATCCGCGTAATCGCTGACGAACCAGTAAAGGATCTCACGGATGGACGCATAAGACGGAAGTCTGTGATTCTCCTGCTCCTCATATACAAATGCCGTAAACCTCAGAAAACAGTTCCATACGGATCACCAGTTCGTCCAGTCTTCCCTCATAGGTAAAACCGATCAGGCTCCGCATTTCCGTATAAAGGAAGGCGGCCAGTGCGCCGAATTCTTCTCCCAGACACTTTACAGCTACCGCAGGATTAGCAAAGCTGTTCTCATAATTTTCCGGTAAAATATCTTCATACAGGGCATGGTTACGCTGTTTCAGCTCTTCCAAAGTGGCAGTGTTCTGTTTTCCCTGCTCCAGGAACTGTCTGGTATCCTCGATCAGCAGTAAAAATTTTGCTACCGCTGTAAAATATTCTTTCCAGTGCTGCAGGCTTTCTTCCTGCCAGTCCTCCCCGGGGATCTCCCGGATCCGGTCTAAGGCCAGTTCCAGACGTTCCAGTAATAATTCTCTTTCTTCCATAGATCTGATTGCTCCTTCTATCTAAATAACTGCTGTGTGATCCAATGCTTCTGTTCCAGAATATCCGTTACAGACGGCTTCCCAGATACAGCAAAAAGCTGACCCCTCCAAGGGCAACAACATTTAATATTGTTCCCAGCACGGGAAAGATACGATAGATATCTTTTTCCCGAAGGGTCAGTATTCCCAGGATCAGTCCGATCAGGGAATAGATGGTGGCCAACACACCGGTAACACCGTATCCACCGTGCATCACGCCGCCCTGACTGTAGGACAGATACGTCACGATCCCCAGGGACACCAGACTGATGCCCCCCAGGATGGTCGACATGATCGCCCTGTTGGAATGTTTTTTATTCGTAAAAATGTAGTTCTTTTTCCGCATACTATTTTCAAGCCTTTCAGTAACCTGCAATCCCCCATGGAACCCGAAAAGGGCACTTCCGGTATGGAAATGCCCAATTTTCACGCCCTGAAGGCGTTTTCCTTCTCATTTGTGATCAGAACAGAATACGTGATTTGCCGGAGACCAGCTTGCCGCCACTGATGATCAGCAACACACCTGCCGCGATTCCGACTACCAGGGAAATGACTCCCAGTACAATATTCAGAGCACCTGCTCCACGCATGATCTTATAGATTTTCTCTTCCATGGAATCCTCCTGTCTTCTATCCAAAACTTTCGAAGCCGTCTGCTTAAGCACCGTATACAGCATAATATTCGTCGATTGCCTTCTTCAGAGTATCATCAATGTATACCTGTCCCTTGTAAGGCTTGTTGTACAGATGATCGATGACATCCTGCATGGTTACGATGGCATGTGCATCGAAGCCGTACTTTTCCTTGATCTCTTCCAGTGCACTGACTTTGCCGCCCAGACCCTTTTCCATACGGTTCAGGGATACCATCAGACCAACGATTTCTACATTGGCTGCTCCTCTTACCTTGGGAACGGTCTCTTCCATAGATTTGCCGGAAGTGGTAACATCCTCGATCATGATGACTCTGTCGCCATCTTTTAAGGAGCTTCCCAGGAAGCTTCCCTTATCTGCGCCATGATCCTTCTCTTCCTTGCGGTCGGAACAGTAACGAATCTCTTTGCCGTATAATTTGCTGTAAGCCACTGCGGTTACAACACTGATGGGAATGCCCTTATAGGCAGGTCCGAACAATACATCAAAATCGTCACCGTAGGTATCGTGAATTGCTTTCGCATAGCTCTCGCCCAGCTTCATCAGCTGAGAACCGGTGACATACGCACCTGCGTTCATGAAGAAAGGAGACTTTCTGCCACTCTTTAAGGTAAACTCGCCAAACTTCAACGCCTGACAATCCACCATGAATTCAATAAATTCCTGCTTGTACTGTTCCATTGTATCTAAAAACCTCCGTGACTAACGTATCTTTTTCAGTTCTGCCCTTTATCATACCATACTTTTTTTTAACATTCAATGAGTTTCCTTGAGAAGAAAAAAGGCAGTCCATCGACTGCCTAATAGGTATCTCCCTGTAAAGGTCGGATATTCACTTCCTCCAGTACTGCCTGTGGGGACAGACGGAAGGTCAGGGCGATGACTTTTCCGAGGTCGGAGGTCTCTAAAAGTGACCTGTCCTCTTCGGAGGATTTCTTTCTGGTCTCGGTAAAGGTGCCGCCCCTGTCTCTGCGGATTCCCGAAGTGGAACCGATGAGTACGATGCGGCTGCCGCCAATAATCACAATATTCATGCGCCGCTCTCCTTCTTCCTAGTATCTTCCGAGAATCGTATCCTTGACGTTCCATCTCTGAGGAGGGTAAGGGGTCTGGTCGCCGTATCCTACATCCACATAGGTCACCAGGCGGATATAATCCGGCAGATTAAATTTCTTCCGCAGTCTGTCACAAAATTCTTCTCCGGGGAAAGTCAGCCAGACACCTTCCAGTCCTACGGCGTGGGCTGCCAGAACGATATTCTGTCCGGCGGCTCCGGCATCCAGCAGCTGGTTTCTCACCGGGGTAAAGGAGTTGGCTCTGTAGCATCTCATATCCTGTAAGATCACCAGATGCACCGGACCTCCCGGCACGTCACTGCCGCGGAACAGTCCCGGCTCGTTTTTCTCCCGTACCACCACATAGCGGATGGACTGTACATTACAGCCGTGAGCAGCCCAAAGCCCCGCTTCCAGGATCTTATCGATCAGTTCATCCGGTACTTCCTTGTCCTTGAATTCCCGGACGCTTCTGCGTTCCTTTACAATCGTGAAAAAGTCTTTCTCCATCTGTTCCGTCACCGGCGTAGGTTTGTAAGGTGTCAGATCCACGTCTTCCCCCTTTACCAGTTTCTCCGCCGCATCGATCAGGAAAGACGCATACCGATATTCCGGCAGATCTTTTCCCAATCCTCTTTTCTCCCACAGTTCCAGCAGATGCTTCGTATAATCTGCCTGGTTGGGTTTTAATTTCTGGTGGCGATATGCGGTGGCATATACCTGGATCTCCAGGGTATGATGGGAACGTTCTCTCACTCTTGCCCGGAATTCTGTCTCATCCATGGCTAAAAGCTGCTCGTCTGTCAGACGCATATTGTGATTCCAGATCTCAAGTACTTCATCTCTGGAAAGGTAATCCATACTGGTGTCACGAAACATACTGCTGCCTCCTTATTCTCTGTATTCTCCGCCTATAAGTTGCCCCAATAGTTGTTGGGAATATCCTGTCCGCCACTGTTAATATCTTTGGCAATTTCCGCTGCGATCTTTAACAGCAGAGGATCACTGCGTCCTCTCTTCTGCTCCAGCGGAATCTCGTAGATCTTCTGGATCGTACTGGGTCTTGGGCTTAACAGCACGACTCTGTCTGCCAGAAATACCGCTTCGTTGATATCATGGGTGACGAACAATACCGTCTTGTTCTCTGCCTGTCTGATATTGATCAGTTCCTCCTGCAGAGTGCATTTGGTCAGATGATCCACGGCACTGAAGGGCTCATCCATGAGGATGACCTTGGGATTCATGGCAAGGGTTCTGGCGATGCCGGCTCTCTGCCGCATACCGCCGGACAGCTGTGCCGGATATTTGTTCTCAAAACCGTTCAGGCTGACCATGGAGATATAACGCTTTAACCGTTCTTCTCTCTCTTCCTTAGGTACTCCGGCGATCTCCAGTCCGAATGCCACATTTTTCCGTACGGTTCGCCAGGGAAACAGGGAGGCATCCTGGAATACCACGCCAATATCTCTGCTGGTACCGTGTACCGGCTGTCCATCCAGCAATACTTCGCCGCTTGTAGCATCCAGCAGGCCCGCCACGATCTCTAACAGGGTACTCTTACCGCATCCGCTGGGACCTACGATGCAGACGAATTCACCTTCTGCCACATCAAGATTGATGTCATGCAGTGCCTGTACTTCGTTTCCATCCTGATCGATATAGGTTTTGTTGATATTTTTAATGGATATTGCGGGCATTTCCATTACCTCCGTTTCCTGTGTCTCTTATTTTCAGAGCATTCTCAATTATTTTGCTTCCGGGTCGGTCATTCCCAGGGTATCTGCAGCTACCTGCGCGAATTCGTTGGTGTAGGTTCCTTCGTAGCTGACATTTTCATCTACCCAGCCGTACTCCTTCAGATATTCAAAGGTGGTAGCCAGACGATCTTCGGGGATTACCGGATAATCCAGCCATACATCGATTTCCGACTCGATGGCCTTTCACATAACCTCTTCGGAAGTATTCATCTCTTTTGCTGCCCATGCAACAAATTCGTCGAAATAGTCATTCTTAACTTCTTCATGTACCTGATAATAAGCGGTCAGGAAGCGCTGCAGCTTCTCCGGCTCATTTTCAATAAAGCTGTTGCTTGCGATGATCGTTCCGGTATAGTAGTCGGGGATGTAGTCCCAGGCTCTTCCCAGGATATGTCCGGTGCCGTCTGCCTCAGCCAGTGCCGCATACGGGTTGTGAATGATCGTAGCGTCCACTTCGCCGGAAGTCAGAGATGCATAAGCGGTCTGGTATACGCCGTTGGCGATCAGATCCACGTTATCCGTGCTGACACCGTTCTTCTCCAACATCTTCAATACGGAAAGTCTCATTCCGCCGGAAGCTCCTGCGGTACCGACTTTTTTGCCTTCCAGATCGGAGAAGTCCTGTATATCATTGTTTGCCACCAGCCAGTAGCATCCGGAATATCTCCACATATTTCCTACCAGCTTGGCAGGCACACCGTTGTAGATACCGGGGATATAAGAACTGGGATCTCCGTCTGCCACATCGATCTCTCCTCTGGTGATCAGGGACATTACTGTGGAGTTGGTATCAGCGCTGGCCTCTACATTTTCGAACTCAATACCAAGCTCTTTATACAGACCCTTTTCAATGGCAAAACGGTTCACCGCACCGGTCATTCCGGTAGCGAAGCAGGAACGGATCACGATGGTGTCTCCGGATTCCTCTCCTGCGGTAGTTGCACTTGCTGTCTGGCTTCCCTCATTCTGTGCGGCTCCGGTTGCTACATTGTTGCCGGTTGCTGCACTGCTGCCGCAGCCTGCCAGTACTCCGGTTGCCAGTGCCACAGTCAGTAATACGCTGAATACTTTCTTTTTCATAACATTTTCCTCCTCGTCTATTGAAAAATTTATTTGCTTATACATGTCTCCATCGATAGCTGATAGCATATTCGATGGCATCGATCAGTTTTACCGCACCTACGGATAATAAGGTGATCAGGATGATCAGGAAGAACATCCTCGGGGTGTTCAACAGGTTCTGGGATTCTGTCAGCAGATAGCCGAGTCCCGCTCTCGCCGACTGCATTTCCGAGAACAGGACACCGGTCAGTGCCGTTGCCGCTGCCAGCTTCAATCCATTAAAGATGGAAGGGAGTGCCGCCGGAATGATGACCAGAAATACGGTCTGGAAACGGTTGGCCCGAAAGACCCTTGCCACCTTCAGGTATTCCTTTTTACACTCCTTGGCTCCGGTCACGGTATTGTACAGGATCGTAAATACCGAGAACAGAAATACCAGAAATGCCTTGGACTGAAAGCCGATGCCAAACCACAGGATCAACAGCGGCAGGATTGCTACTTTCGGAACTGCCATGATTGCCGAACAGAATACATTCATGTACTTCTCCGATACCGGAAACAATGTCCACAACAGACCTACCGCAATACCGACTACCACTGCGGACAGGTAACCTGCCAGTGCCTCCTGGATCGTCAGCAATAAGTGAGGCCATAAGGTTCCGTCTGTAATGATCTTAATGCCCTCTTCCACGATGGAAGTCGGGGACGCCACGAAGATCGTAAGCACCCTGCCGGAATCTACTGCCCATTGCATCCACAGAAGCAGTGCCGCCACGGTGAGCAGCTGTGCCAGATTCACCCAGGTAAAACGTTTCTTATTCTTAGTTTTCTTCTTTTTTTCCATAAGTGTATTCTCCTCGCTTCACCTTATCGCTTTCAAAGTACTCTCTCTTACAACAGGTACCTTCCAGGATGACATTCTGTGTGATCCTGTGGGAGAGACATTTGGAAAAATTCTCAATGGTGGTGGTATCGATCACGTCACAGTAAAACGGTGCGATCTCTCGGAACCAGGGATATTTGTCAAAATAAGTTCTCCACACTTCCGCATAGGGACAGTGATCTTCTCCCCATTCAGGGATCCATCCGGTGAAGGGAAGGTCGATAACACTCATAAAGTCTTCTACGGAATCTGCCTTCAGGCCTTGCGCCAGTGCCTTTTCCCGCAGCTGATCCGACCGGTCCACTGCCAGCTCGAATACGGTCTGTCTCACGATATCTTTGGTCTTCTCCAGTCCGAACTGGTCATATAATACTTTACTGAAATGAAAGAACTGCATGGCGAACTGTCTTGCGGCCTTTCTCACTTCACTTACCAACAGTTCTCTGGGAACCGTTCCTTCTATTTTATAATCTGCTTTACTCAATGTCCGCTTCCTCCACCTTATTAAAGCTGTCCATAAAGGCTATGTATTCCTGCTTATCTGCGAATCTCGGATGATATTCCTGTTTGGTCCGCTTCGTCACTTCCGCGCCGTCCTTCAACATTCGGTAAGCACTCAGGGCAAATATTTTTGCGGTCAACACATAAGCTTCTTCCTCATCCACAATATCGAAATCCACCTGATGTAAACCACCGACGGCACCACCGGTATTGAAAGTGATCACAGGAAGCAGATGCTGTACATCTCCCACATCTGTGGATCCTCCGCTGTGTTCCTCCGGTCTGACCTCGTATACCGTTTTTTCTCCTGCCAGTGCTTTCACCGCATCGGCCATCTCTTCCGGTGCTGGCTGCCAGAGGGAAGGAAGATAGCCCGGCATAGTCTCGATACGATACCCTGCTCCCATGGCAAGTGCTCCTGCCTTAAAGGAACGATCTGTCTTGACGGATGCATCTGCGAAAGCCTCCAGGGTCTTGCCTCTTACCAGTGTCTCCAGCACCGCTTCGTCGGGAACTACATTGACCAGATCTCCGCCCTTGGTCAGGATGGGATGAACCCTCACGCAATCCTCATCCCGGAAGGTCTCACGGTTCAGTGCCAGTGCCTGTAACCCCAGGCTTGCTGCCGATAAGGCGTTGACACCTTTTTCCGGACATCCCGCCGCATGGGCTGCTTTTCCTTTGATACGGATCACCTTGGATACAAAACCATTGCCGCTGTTGCTTCCCAGCCGGATTCCCTCTAAGGAAATATGATGCGCCAGTGCCACATCCACATCATCGAAAGCACCGATGCGGATCAGTTCACATTTTCCACCACCGTAAGCGATCCTGCCATCAGCGATCAGCTGATTCTTGAATTCGATCTCACCGTACTCTTCCGCCGGTGTGGCGAAGAAGATCACCTGTCCATCCAGCTTCTGTGCCACCTCTGCATCCGTAAGTGCCAGCGCCGCTCCGATGACTCCTGCCAGCTGTGCGTGATGTCCACAGCAGTGAGCTGCCTGTGTCTCCTGATTTGCATGTGCATGCTGCGGAATCCTCAGGGCATCCAGTTCTCCGATCAATGCCAGGGATGCATTTCCGGCCTTTTCTTTATTTAAATAGGCTTTTGCTCCGGTGATGGCCAGATCTGTCTGTACCGGCAGCTGTAAGCTCTTCATAAAATCCACGAACTTTTTCGAAGTGCGGAATTCCTTGTAGCCCAGCTCTGCATGATCGTAAATATCTCTTGCGAACTCTACGATGGTCTCCCGGTTGTCATCTATGATCTTAAGGATTCTCTGTTCTGTCGTATCAAAGATTGCTGCCACGGTGTCATCCTCCTCGTCTTTTATATCCTAGTAAGTCTATATGTTTTCTATGTTTTAGATGATATTACCTTATATTTCCTAGTTTGTCAATAGGGTTAGTATGCATTTATGTAAAAAAGTTAGGTAACAGTTCAGATATGTTCATGGCTGAACTGTTACCTATATTTACTTACTTATTTACTCTCTATTCTTCAATACTTCCGCAGGCACCAGCTTGTTCAGTCTGCCCACCAGCAGAAAGTTGATCACCAGATAGCAGATCAGGATGCCTCCGTAGATCATGCCGTACAACTGCGGCGGGAACTGCAAATCCATTCCGATGGCTACATTGGAAATAAAATACGGGAAGATCAGATCCATGGACCATTTTGCCAACGGTACTCCCAACAATGCTCCCAACATTATAATATAGAAGTTCCCGTCCAGATACAGTCTGCGGATCTCTCCCTTTCGGTAGCCGAATACTTTCATCAGGGAAATGGAGAATGCAGAACGGTCGATCATGACCTTCATCATCAGATACATGACGATCATGAAGATCAGTGCGGAGATGGCCGCCAGCATGCTGACCATAGGTCCCATCATATCCGTAAATATCTGAGAGCTTTCCTCCACGTTTTCTCTGGATACCGTAGAATACAGTCTGCCGTTGTCGATGTCCAGTGCATGATCGGCGAATACTACATTATAATAGTCGTCTTCCTGATCGAACAGTTCCTGCATGGCATCCCGGTCTAAAAATACATAAACACCGGAGGCAAAATGAACGATATCTTTGACAGTAAACGCATAATCTCTCTCGTTCACTTCATCGGAAAGCACCAGTTTGTCACCGACCTTCACGCCAAATTTCTGTGCTGCGGCGCTGGAGATCACGATCTCATTTTTCTTATTGCTGGTCTCCACCGGAAAATATGGATTATCCTTATCGATTCCCAGTACCGTCACATCCAGATTATAACCGTAAGCCTCTTTTTTCAGACTCTCCACATAAGCCGGAGTACCATCCTCCGGCACATCCTCCGTGGGATATTTGTAAGTATACATATAAGCATAGGTCGTCTCATCCAGGCAGGCGTCTCCAAAGTTCTTACACAGAACATAGCAGTCTGCAGAGATCAAAAGTACCAGCAGGCAGATAAACATACCGATCACCACCGCCACGGCAGAACGCATCTCCCGAAGGAGCTGACGGACCTGGAATCTGTGAAGGAACTTCATATTTCCCAGATTTACATCTTGTATCTTCCCGGCCCTGCCTGCGGTCTGTTCATTTCGAAGCAGAGACAGTGCCGTGCGCTTCAACTTCTTGCTGATCACCAGACAGTTTACCAATGCGGCCGTCACCGGCGGCATGACCAGACTGTAGACCAGCAGATAGGCCGGAGTCACGATTTCCATGGGTGGCAGGGAAAAATACACGATACTGTCCTGCATCTGCCAGCCGGTACCATACTTCGAAAAGCCCAGGACACAGCCGACCGCACCCCCTAAGAAGGAGATCATCATGGGATTGAGCAGATAATGGAACAAAAGCTGCCCTCGCGTCACACCCAAAGCGTACAGCGCACCGATGACGCTGCTCTCTTTTTCAATATTATGTACCACAAATACGGAGATCACGTAAGTGAACATGACCATCAGGATAATACCGGATACCATACCGGCATATTTATTGATGATCACATCCCCGCTGGCGGCATCGATTCTGGGATTATCCCCTGCCACCAGAAACTGTGTCAGATTGTCGATATCGAAAGTAAAATACTCATCGATCATATCATTGGCTTCATCCTGCAGTTCCTGCACACCGTCCCGCAGTTCCCTGCTGCCATCCGCAATCTCATCCACGGCATCCGTATAATCGATGATTCCTTCCCGGAAATCCTCCAGATCCGCCAAAGTATCCTTCGCGTCCTTCAAGGAATCCCGCAGCCTGGCATCCACACTGCTGCCCTCTGCCATCAGCCGGTCCAGCTCTTCCTTATAATTGTCGGCAGTCAGTTCTACCTGAATATCACTTTCTTCCAGCTGTGCCTCCACCATATCCATCAGTGCATCCACCACGGCATCTGTGCCGTCTACCAGAGGCTCACTGGCGGTATAAAGCACGCTCAGACCCTGGAACAGCTCCTGGGATCCTCCGGCTGCTTCTCCGACACCGGCGGTATAGGCTTTCACCCCATCCCGAAACTGTGCCACGGTGTCCAGCTGACTTTTCACTGCAGACAGCTGCCCCGCTGTCTGGGATGCCCCCATCTGTGTAAAGACAGATGCCAGCTGATCCAGCTGCTCTCCGTAACCGCCAGCCGTCAGTCCCGAAAAGCTGATCCCGTATACCGCATAAGGTTCCAACTCTGCCTGGAGCTGTTCATTCACCATGCCCAGAATGGCATTAAAAATAGCATCAGCTCCCTGATTCAACGCAGCACTGTTTTCCGTGATCTGACTCATACCGCCCACCAGTGCTCCGCCGCCGGCAGAAGCTGCATTAACTCCGTCCGTGTAGGATTTCACACCATCCCGAAACTCCTGCAGATCTTCCAGAGACTTTTTCGCGTCCTGCAGGTTCTGCCGCAGGTATGCGGTGTAGGCATGAGGATTAGCGATCATGGCATTCAGCTGTTGTTCATAATTGCCTGAAGTCAGTGTCACTTCCACTCCGGCATCCTTCAGGCTGTCATTCACCTGTTCCAGCATGGCATCAAACAACTCATCCGCCGCATCCGTCAGTTCTGTATTATGATCCGCCAGTTCATCCACACCGTCCACCAGCTCATCCACGCCATCCAGAAGTTCCTGGATACCATCCTGAATATCGTTCTTCGTCTCTTCCGCATCTGCCAGCATTTCCAGAAAATAAGTATCCGTCACCTTACTGCGGTCCAGTTCGAAGGATTGTAACAGTTCCTTCAGTTCCTGATCCGTCATGGTATCATTCAACAGATAGGTGTAAGTGTAATCCTCCGTCCGGAAATTCTGTCCGCCTGCTTTCAGAGCTTCATAATCCTCTGCCGTGACAAATCCGAAGCCAAACAGATTGCTGTCTACAGTGGTATCTGACGTTTTCTCAAAAGCAGCATCGTAATCCGGCGTGCTGCCGATTCCGGCAACGGTGAACTCTTTTCCCCCAACGATAAAGATATCTCCTAATTGCAGCTCATGTTTTTCCGCATAATGCTGTTCCAACAGGATCTCTCCCTGTGCCGGAATTTCCTCCCCTTCTGCTGGAACGAACAGATCTACCGATTCTCTTGCCTGATAGACACGAAACGTTGACTGTCCCAGATGAAAATCCAGGGAAAAATCCATCTGCAGTGTCACACCTTTTTCCGTGATCTGTGCAGTCTCTTTTTCGGTCAGCGGAACAAAGACGCCAAACTGTCCGTCCTCTCTGTGATGGACACGTCCGCTCTCCTTCGTCCCCTGCATAATAGTCTCGGCAGCTCCCACAATAGCCACCACCATATACATGACCAGTGCCACCAGGAAAAACAGTGCCAGATACCGAAGCAGGTTTTCCCGGATATCCCGAAGTACTCGTTTGCTTAATATCCTCTGCATCCTACAAATCCTCCAGTTCTGCCGCAGGAACACGTTTCTCGTTCCGGTAGTTCTTGCTGATCTGTCCGTCCTTGATCATAATGACCTGATGTACCATGTTTTTAATGGAATTATTATGCGTAACAATAAGCATCGTAGTGCCATACTGTCTGTTGATATCCTCCAGCAGTATCAGGATGTCCCGGGAAGTCCTGGAATCCAGCGCACCCGTAGGCTCATCGCATAACAGAAGGCTCGGATTCTTGATCAAGGCTCTGGCGATGGCACAGCGTTGCTGTTGTCCGCCGGAAAGTTGTGCCGGGAACTTGTTCTGATGTTCCGTCAGTCCCAGTACCTGCAGCAGTTCCTCCATATTCAAAGGATTCTTCGTCAGATACTGGCAGACCTGGATATTTTCCTTCACCGTAAGATTCGGCACCAGATTATAAAACTGGAAAATAAAACCCAGCTTCTCCCGACGGTAATTGGAAAGTGCTTTACTGTTAAGCCCCGCCACCTCCTGTCCATCCACTACGATGGAACCGGAATCCACGGTATCCAGTCCTCCGATGCAGTTGAGCAGCGTGGATTTTCCGGAACCGCTGGTGCCCTGGATGACACACATTTCACCTTGTTCCACTCCTGCGTTGATTCCCTTTAATACCTGTACATAACCGCCGCCTTCTCCATAGCTCTTCTTCAGATCCTTCACTTCCAGATACATATCCTGCCTCCTCATCACTAATGATAATGATTTTCATTAACATAACAGTGTTATGTTAATGTTCTGAAACAGCACCCCTGCAAAGTCCAAACTTCCTTGGGGTGCATTGTATTTTAGCTTTCTGTCATTATCCCCATCCATCCGCGCACCAGATACATCGTCAAGGCGTCCACATGCTTCAATGCCACTCTCTCTTCTGTCTCATGCAGAAACAGGTGTACAAAAGTATCTACCATAATGTGGGCCATCCAGTGTGTCATGTAATCATCGACCCGCGGTCTTCCGGTGGCATTCGTCACCATATCGCATAATCTGCGGTACTGTTGCTCCGAGATATCCACGACCTCATCCAGACAATTTTCAAATCGGGACCCCTGAGATTTCGTCAGGAGCAGCAGAAAGGCCTCCCGGTTCGCATACATCTGCCGGATGATCTGTCTGGATGCTTCCAGATCCCCGTCATCCGCAATATCCAGCTGTGCCACCTGATCCTCGTTGTGCATCTCTGTGGCATAATGTTCTTCCATTATTGCATACAGCTGCCGCAACGGCTCTTCCACCAGTGCTGCCAGCAGATCTTCCTTATCCTTGAAGAAAAAATACAGCGCCCCTGTGGTCACTCCGGCCTCTTTACAGATATTCCGCAGGGAAGCTTTCATATATCCTTTTTCCAGGAACTCCCTTTTGGCACATTCCAGAAGGTGCTGCCTGGTTTCTTTATTCTCATTTTGCGTTTCCTGTTTTAAGGGCATTGCGATCTCCTTCGGGAATAATACTCCTCTCATAGAAAGCATCCCCTGCCTGCAAGCAGTCAGGTATGTTTTCTATGGAAGAGTTTATTCTATCATATGTTCACTCGTTCACATAACATTGTTATGTCTGCATTATAAATAAAAACAGGATTGCTGTCAACCCTGTTTTTATTTTCGCCATTTCGTTTTATTTTGTTTTCAGCTGTTCGATCTTTTCCTGTAAATCTGCAATGGCTCTCTGGCTGTTCTTAATGGTCTCGCACTGCTTCTCAAAAGGAGGCTCCGGCATATCGCTGTACTGTTCAAAATAGATCTTGCCGATCTCCAGATAGTTCTTCTTCATGACTTCCTCGCAGGTAGAGATCTGGCTCTTCAGATTAGCAATGGCTGCCAGTTCTTTTGCTTTGTCTGCCGCTACTTTTCCCTTTTCGGTGATGGTATCACCGATCTTCTCTATAATATCCATCGTATGATCTCCTTTCTCTTCCTACCGCCCGTACTTTGGATCTGTCTGTCCTTCCCGTCCGGGCTGTTTCGGTTTCCATATTCCGTGTGTATTATTGTACCTTCTTCCGGATACCGCGTCAAGTATAAGCGCTACTTGCGCATTTCAAAGAATCTGTGCTATAATCGCCTTGTAATACTATTGGAGGTGACATCATGCAGCCGCTATATACCACTCTGAAAGTTAATAATGAGATTGAATTGTGCGAAGTATCCGATCCCGATTGCAAGCAGCTCATCGAGAGAGCATTGCTGAAAAACCGGATTTCTTATTATATCCGCTGGCCGAAGGCTTCCTTCTTCAGCCGCAAAAAAGATGCCTGCATCATCTGCATCAACGACAATGTCAAGGATGCTGCGGAAGAGATCGTCCGCAGGATCTGTGACGAATCCGGATACAATGTGCGCTTTATTTTAAAACGTTCCTCTAATAACTATTTATAGACCCTTAAAGCACATAATTTTATGTTTTTTTCGTTTATTGATTGATTTTTTCTCACTAACGGATCATAATGATGATATCATTTAATACAAAGGAGGGGCTTTCTAATGGAAAATCGTGTTAACAAGCATGTATTTGCCTGGGTTTTCTGCTTTTTACTTGGTGAGTTGGGTGTTGATAGATTCGTCAGAGGTCAGGTTGGTCTCGGAATTTTGAAGCTTCTCACTGCCGGTGGCTGCGGAGTATGGAGCCTGGTCGACTGGATCATTGCTCTTACCAAGGCATACGGTGCTGCTTATGCCGGTTCCGAAGAAGTTGTATTCGTAGACGGTAAATATACAGCATAATCACAGGATAAAAAAAGCTTTTGCCGGAGACGACAAAAGCTTTTTTCTTTTTATAGGTTGCTGATCATGAACAAAAACATAAAACAAACTATATTTCTTATTTCTATTATTGCACTACTCCTGCTTTTCCTGTGGTTCTCAGGATATCAATGCCCTTTACTATTCTTTTTTGGCATTCCATGCCCTTTCTGTGGAATGACCAGAGCATTTTTATGCCTATTAAGCGGTGATCTTACAACAGCCTTTTATTATCATCCTCTCTGGCCTGTAGTATTGGGAATTTTTATTATTTTTCCTCTTTGGAAATTCCGGCTTCTTCACTTATCGGACAAATGGATCGATCATGGGGCGTTTGCGATTGGAATTCTGTTCTTGCTCTGCTTTATCATAAGGCATGTAACACATTCTCCCATTGTACAGATTGATTTTACAAAAGGTATTTTTCATTTCTTTTCATATATGAATATATGAAAAAGGAGCTGTAATACAGCCCCTTTTTTCAATGCTCTTATGCAATCGCTTTATCCGTTTTCTCAATCAAAATCGAATTTGGTGTAACGCTCATACATAGCGCCATAACGGAATCTTGCCATTTCATTTTTCTTGAGGACATCTTCCTCGGATCCCCTGTACTGACAACGCAGGCAGTAGTATTCCTTCTTATCCTTATCGTAGAACATATCCATATCGATATCTCTCATGAAGCAAGAGGGACATCTGTAGTTTAATTTGCCTTTTCCAGCTTGAGCCATGTTGCAACGACCTCCTTATCCTTGATTTTGGAATTGTAACCCAGTGTAAACATCGGGGAGAATGCATATCCTTCCTTCACATATCCGACAGCGCCTTCTGCATTGGTGCTCATGGATACTGCGGTCTCGATCTGAGGAATGACAGCTCTTACTTCGTCAGCCTCTGCCTTCTCCATCTCACGGCACTTGTACTCGTAATCCAGAGTCTCTACCTCGTCACCCTTTTTGGTGCTCAGGGTGATACCCAGCATGTCCTCAGAGTACTCAGTGGTACCATAGCATGCTACGATGTACTCGTTCAGTTCTACTTCTGCGTTCGGATCGCTCATCTCCAGGATCTTACGCTCGATCTTGATTGCTGAGCTGCCTTCCTCGAAGGAAACGATGGTCTGTAATTTTACGGTCAGATCATAGAACTCGATATCTACGGGATCCAATGTCAGGATTCTGGTGCTGCCTTCCTGAGAGAAATGAGCCTTGGTACGGCACAGGCACAAATCCACTTCTTCACCGTTGTGTTTTAACTTGGCACTTCTAACGGTACCTTCTCCTGCATAATGTGTGAAGTAACCTGCACGGTACTTCTCCTGGATCAGGAAAGGATAGGAAGCATCGGTCACATGCTTGGTGCCGATACCTACCGGCCACTCCAGCTTTGCAGCGTAAGGGCGCAGGTCTACGATAGCACCGCCCTGATCCATATTTACGCAGGCACGCATGAAGGGATCACAGTACCAGAACAACTGCTTGTCGGAACCGTACAAAATATCTCTCCACAGAGCACACTCAGGCTCGGTGTAGGTCTTCTTCTGACGATAGTAATCAGCGAACTCCGCCATGGTCATATCGGTAAGCTTGCCTTCCTTCTTCAGGTCGCCGTAATACTTCATACCGTCTTCATAACTCTTCTTCAACAGTTCGTAAGGCTGCTCCCAACGGCCCATTTTGTTCAGCCAGCCGGGTCCTACGAACATCATGTTGTATGCGTATCCGTTGTTGTACTTCTCCAGGGAACGATACTGATCGATCAGGTTGTACAGATAAGGATACTCCCAGGTCTTGGTGTCATAGATCATACCACGCAATACGTTCTGAGGATGGGTTCCGAAGTTGGAGCCATTGCCGTCATAGCATGCCAGCAGGTCTCTGGACAGATGAGGGATTGCTACTACACCGCTGTCCTCAGCTTCGTTGGCTGCAGGTGCATGGGTATTCTGCTTGGAAGGGATCCAAGGTGCCCAGGGGCCGCCATCCATGAAGGTATACCAGGAGTTGTTGCAGGTATGATATGCCTTGGGGCCTTCCTCCCAACAGGTTGCTACCGCACATTTTACGGTAGGATAGGTTGCTTTGATATAATTGGTCAGATCTGCATCCATGTAGTAAGATCCGGTGGATTCGGGATAGAATCCGAACTTCTCATGGAACTTGCCGAACACATCATCCACGATAGACTTTTTGTCTTCCATGGAGAACATCCAGATACAGAAATCCTTGGTCTTGTACTTCTCACGGAACTCTGTGCAGGGCAGACCTAACAGAGACAGTGCGATCTCATCACCGTACTTCTCGTGATCTGCCTTAGCCAGTGCTACCGCTTCGTCATTGAACAGGGAAGCATAGGTCATCTGAATGGTAGTCTTCAAACCATTCTTATGCGCAGTTTCCTGCTGAAACTTGAAAATATCCAGAGATTCTGTCAGCAGTGCTTTTCTGCCCAGATCCTCTTCTTTGCCGTGTCCGGTTACTTTTTCCGCATACTCGGGAACCATCTCCGGACGGTGAATGATATTCACGATAAACTTATCCATCTTTTCCTCCATCTCGCCATTTGGCATCTTATATCGTGAGCATAGCTCACTCAATGCATTTCGCAAAATCACACTTGCAAGCAAGTGATTTTGCTTCATTATATCATCCTCCCCGCATTGCGGGAACGAATATCACATTACTTCTGAAAGTCTCTGATCACTTTCAACGCGGGCAGTGCATTTCCATCATAATCGAACAGTGCCTGATTGGCCCACTCGTTTCCGCCCGGACCGGGATCCTGAATATAGTTCAGGGATTCCTCGTTGGCCCAGCCACAACCGGGCATTGGGATCCATGCCGGCTCCCAGTAGTAGAAACCTTTTCCTCTGCCATCCGGAACCTGCGCAATGCGTTCCATGACCTTCTGCATAAATGCAGCCTGTCCTTCCGGTGTCATAGGATACTCCACCGCCTCTGCAAGGTGGGGCTTGGTCGCTATGCCCTTGCGCTGTTCCGGTGACAGCTTTTCCCTGTCTGCATAGTCCTCCATGGTGAAGCCCATGGATACCTCTGCCACAATGACATCCTTCTGATATCTCTGAGAGAGATCGTTCATATTATTGGTCAGGTCATCAATGGTTCCGTGCCAGAAGGGATAATAGGACAGTCCGATGACATCGAAGTCCTCTCCTCTCTGTACATAGGCATCAAACCATTCTCTGCAGCGGGCATTGTTGCCGCCGCAGTCCAGATGAAGCATCACTCTGCTGTCCGGTGATACTTCTCTCACCGCACGGATGCCAGCACTGATGAATCTTGCAATATTGTCAACGTTGTCCCATTTTCCGTGGGGCCACATCAGACCATTGGTGATCTCATTCCCCACCTGTACCATCTCCGGAAGCAGATCGAGACGCTTTAATTTCAAAAGCACATCCTTTGTGTAGTCATACACATGCTTCTCCAGTGCATCCGCATCTGCGTATGCCCACTCCTTGGGTGGGAACTGTTTGCCGGGATCTGCCCAGAAATCACTGTAATGCAGATCCAGCAGATAGCTGTAACCCAGCTTTTTGCCTGCGGAAGCCAGTGCCACCAGTTTTGTAAAGTCACTGGTACCGGCTCCGTAAGGCTTGCCGTCCTCACTGTAAGGATCATTCCAGAGACGGATGCGCAGAGAGTTGGCACCGTATTTTTTCAGGATCTCCAGTGCGTCCCCCTCTTTGCCTTCGTCATAAAACCTTGCACCGAGAGCTGTCTCCTCCGGCAGACTCGATACATCCATACCTTTGATAAATTTATCCATAAATTTAACTCTTTGTCTCCATGTCATACGTTTATCCTAAAGAATCCATTCCATGGATTCTCCCAGGTTAAACCGCCGAAGCAGTTTAACCCTTCACGGCACCACCGGTAATACCTTCCACATAGAACTTCTGCATGATGACAAACAATACAGAGATGGGAATGGATACCAGTACACCACCTGCACAGAACTGACCAAAGTAAGTATTGATCAGGCTCTTATCCAGCATATTGTACAGACCGATAGCAACAGTCCACTGGGAAGAAATACCGGAATTCAACATCAGCTTAGCATATACGAAATCCATCCAGGGGGACAGGAAGGAGCTGATAACTGTATATACAATGATGGGACGGCTCATGGGGATAACAACCTTCCAGAAGATCGTAGCCTCACTGGCTCCATCCAGATAAGCGGCCTCGCGCAGGGAATTCGGGATCGTATCGAAGAAGCCCTTTGCAATCAGGTAACCCAAACCGGAACCGGCAGAATATACCAGGATCAGTCCGAGGTGCGTATTGGTCAGGTTCAGAGTCTTCAGAATGAAATATACTGCGATCATGGACAATACACCGGGGAACAGATTCACAATAACTGCGGCGTTCATCAGCGGCTTACGTGCCGGGAAACGCATGCAGGAGGTCGCATAGGCCACCATCAGTACAAAAGCAGTGGAGATCACACATACCACACATGCAATGATGAAAGTGTTCTTGAACCAGTTCGGGAACTGTGCCACACTGTCTGCGGAAAACAACAGGTTCTTATAATTGACCAGGCTCCATTCCTTCGGGAAAAAGGTGCTGGTATTCATGCCGGTGTATGCACTGAAGGAGGTGACCACCAGCCATACGATGGGCACCAGCCAGACAAATGCCAAAAACGCCAGTAACAGGTTATGTAATAAAGTCTTAATAAATCTCTTCATTAACGGAACGCCTCCTCTCTGTCACCCTTCAGGAATCTGCTGAAGGCAATGAGGGTAAATACCGCACAAAGGATAAACACGATAATACCGATGGCGGATGCCATCTTGTAATTGTAATAACTCTGTGTCAGATTGAACAGCCAGGTGATCAGCAGGTCCACTTCCTTCGCCTGGGAGTTCGCCATGGCCTGATTGGTGGTGGTATATACACCCTGGGTCAACAGATAGATTACGTTAAAGTTATTAATATTCTTGACAAAATCCGTTACCAGAGAAGGTCCGGTGACGAACAGCATATACGGCATGGTGATATGAATAAAGCTCTGCAGAGGAGTAGCTCCGTCAATCTTCGCACTCTCCAGCTGGTCAGAAGGAATATTCATTAACACGCCGGTAGCGATCAGCATCTGGTAAGGAACACCGATCCAGATATTGATCAGGATGATCATTACATGTGCCCATCCGGGAGCGGACAAAAACGGAATATAACTGGTGCTGATCGCGCCGATATCTCTCAGCCACTGGGTAATTCCTGCATTGGCACAGATTGTGTTCATGATACCGTTGTTAGCGAAGAAGTTACGTACCAGAAGCAAGGAAACGAACTGGGGAACTGCGATCGTTACAATGAACAGCGTTCTCCACAGCTTCGGCAGCTTCGTTCTCTTATTATTGATCAGCAAGGACAACAGGATACCGCCAAGGTAAGTGGTAAAGGTTGCGAACAGTGCCCATACCAGTGTCCAGATCAAAATCTTACGGAAAGCATAACCGAAGGTAATGGTCATTCCACCGTTGGCGAACAGATTCTTGAAATTGGTAAATCCCACCCAGGTAAACAAAGCGGAAGGAGGCATATGTCCCTGATCATAGTTTGTAAATGCGACAGCGATCAGGATCAACAGAGGAACGATCGTGAAAATAACGACCCCCATGACGGGAAGTGCCAGCAGTGTGATATAGAATTTGTCATTCTTGAACTGCTGCAGATCCTCTACAAACGTATTGATATGTTCTCCTGCCTGTGCTTTTTTCTGAAGCCGGTAAACAGTCACTTCATTCTTAAGCCAGATCACCAGAAATGTAAACCAGATAACAAATGAAACTACGGAGAACAACAAGATCATAAACGAGTTGTCATAATCGTTGAATTCATTCTGCATGGTTACAATGTTGAAAACCGTCTCCTGCTGAACCGTTCCCAAAGTTCCAAAATCACGTACATACTCTGTGGCAAAGCCAAAGGTAAATACAATGACTGCCACTTCGAGCAGAGTCATTAAAATACCTTTGATAATTTGTTTTCTGCGGATATATCCTGCTCCCATCCAGACCAGGGATAATTTTACGAACAGATCTCCTTTTACAACTGCCTCACCGAACTCCTTGAAGAATCCGCCGATTCCGCTCTTTTTCTTCTTCATTCTCTGCCCTCTCCTTTCTTAATATTAAAATAAATAATTTAGTAACTATTCGGAACACCTTCCCGCGTTCATCTGACTAGTTACCTAACCCGGCAGGCAGGAGTCGAACCCACTTACCGGAAACGTTTCCTGTAAAAAAGGCATCCCTCCACTACGTATTATTGTTCATAGCTTCAGGACGCCTTTCTATTCTCTGTATTCGTTCTGCACCAGAACGTTTTCATCATTCATTTGTCACAGAACCGGAACAGATCATCTTCCCAAACTTATTCAGCGGGTACGGAAACACCTTCTACCAGCTCATCCAGTGCTGCCTGGATACCAGCTTCATCATCAGCCTTCAGCTGACCCTGAGCTACTTTCTCACCGAAGGTAGCAGCGGGATCCCAGTACTTGCCACCAACAATCTGAACTACACCATAAGCGGACTGCTCAGACAGAGCTGCAATAGCGGTATTGGAAGAAACTTCCTCGGAACCTGCTACGTTGATATTGGAAGGTCCGATCTCTCTCTCTGCGAAACGTACTGCCTGGTTGTCTTCGTTGGTGATCCAGTCAGCCAGCAGAGTTGCCCATCCTGCATTTGCAGAATACTTGTTAACACCTACCAGTTTGAAGCCTGCTACAGAGCCCTGCTGGATCTGCTTGTCGCCACAGGTATAGGTAGGAAGCTTGGTAGCTGCGTAGCCATCACCAAAAGCGGTCTGAGCTGCGGTTGCATCCCAGGTACCGGAAACTACTGCACACAGATCACCGGAAGCGATCTGGTTAGATACGTCACCATCAGCGATCGGAAGGAATGCGCTGTTGCCGGTGATGTTCAGCATAGCCTGTACCACCTGTACACCGGTAACGCCATCAGCGCTGGTGCCGTTCCAGTCCATAGCAGTGCTGCCGTCATCATTCAGTGCGGTAGTGAAGCCTGCACCATAGAAGAAGGAAGCGTTATACCAACCGGAAGCAAGAGTCATACCAACCTTCTTGCCAGCCTTATCAGCTGCTGCAAGTAAGGTATCCCAGCTCTGTGCATCTTCGGGAGTTACTAAAGTGGAATTGTAATATAAGAAATAACCGTTATCAGCACTCATAGGGAATGCATACAGTGTGCCGTCCTTGGTTGCTGCATCTACAGAACCGGGAGCATTTGCGCTCTTAACATCAGCTACGCTCTTGCCTGCATAAGCTTCCAGAGCTGCATCCATTTCATCAACGGACTGCAGGGCACCTGCATTTACCAGATCGATCAGCTGATCAGATGCGAAAGCATACACATCAGCAGCAGCCTCAATATCGGCTAAAACAGTATCCTTAGCTGTGGACTCGGATTCGGTACCAAGCTGGATATCGAAGTTTGCATAATCTGCATAATGCTCCTTGAAGGAATCGATCATGCCCTGTAACATGGTCTGATCTTCCTCAGCACCCCAGATTCTCAGGGTAACGTCCTGCTTCTCAGCGGGAGCGGTCTGCTGTGCAGCCTCGGTGGTGGTTGCTGCTGCAGAAGTTGCTGTGGTATCTGTTCCGGCATTTGCAGAAGCATCAGAGTTTCCACAAGCTACCAGAGAGAATGCCATAGTCAGTGACATTGCTAAAGCGACTAACTTTTTCATTTTGTTATCCTCCTGTTTTGTTTTGCAAGTTTGTGCGTATTGCGCAACCGCTTGTCTACAATAATAGTTTAGCAACATTTCCTTATGTTGTCAATTTATAATAATGACTGATATTGAGATCTAAAATTGTGCACTTTGTACAAGTGCGTTTTGAAACCATTGATTTTACTGGGTTTTCTGTATATCCAATTTCTTCAAAAATTCAATTTTTACCCTTGTATTTTGAAGTTTTTTTGGAAAACGTTTTTCTAAATTATGTCTTGTCATTTCAAGATCAGCCCTTCGTGGACTCTTTCAGGATGATTTCATAGTCCAGAAGTGTCTTGTCCGGAACCGTTTTCCCGTGAATCATGTCCAGCAGCACCTGGCAGGATCTTCTGCCCAGCTCTGTGATATTGAATTTCAGCGAGGTTATGGTAATCGGATAATTTTCCAGAATACGACTGTAATGGCAGGATGCCACTTTCATCTGATCCGGGATCCGCACACCCATGTGAGAAAGCTTTCTTACCACCTCATCGCAGATGTAGTCATCCTGGCACAAAATACACTCCACACCGCTCTTTTTCAGCTCTTCCACGGCCTTTTCCACCATAGCCTTGCTGCTCAAGTCCGTGTAGACCAGATCCGGATTCAGCTTGCGTTTGCCTTTGCGGTAAGCTTCCTCATAGCCCTGATATCTGCAACGGTTGACCATCTGATCCATATCACTGCCCAGATATGCAATATTCTGTATGCCCTTGGCAAACAGTACCGTCACCAGTTCTCTGCAGGCTCCCACATTGTCGTGGTCCACCTGTACCACATCATCGTCAGGGATTTTTCCCACTGCAACGAAAGGAATCTGCTTCTGTTTCAGGAATTTTACATATTTATCGTTCTCATAGGTCCTGGTAAGGATCATTCCGTCCACTTTCCGGTTTTTGATCAGCCGCTCCAGCGGTCTGGTATCGTTTCCATTCGTCGTCACCACGATAATATCGTAGTCATTGGCCTGCGCCACCTCTTCCACACCGTACATACAGGTATGGAAAAAGGGGATATCCACCAGGGTATTGACCTCCGGCAGGATAATTGCGATATTATTGGTCCTGGACTGTGCCAGGCTCTGTGCTGCCGCATTGGGATAAAAGCCATGTTCTTCTATGTAGTCGAGAATCCGGTCTCTGGTAGCGGCCCCAATACGGCCTTTCCCTGAGATTGCCCTGGAAACCGTGCTGGCAGACACCCCCAGTTCTCTCGCTACATCATGAATCGTCATCGCCTTGTCATTCTCTGAATGATTGTTCATATCAAGTCACGCCTTTCCGTGACCTGCAATCCTTGGATTGCAGACACACTATTCTCCCCATCCTTTGCGCAATCCGTTTTTTTCATATCATTTTATTGCCATTTTATGCGCAAACGATTGTTCATGTTTATAGTAGCATCTTAAGATGTGGCTTTCAATGCACCTTTTTACACAAATTCCCTTTTTATTTCTATACAATAGTTACAAAAGGGCAGGTTTTTCTGAAGTTATTTAAGCTATTTTGCAAGGATCCGCTTCCGGAACTGTTTCCATTTTTTCTAATTGTGCTGATTTTCAGGAAAGCTATCCGCCACGCACAGTTTCCCATATCCCACCCGGTCATTGGGGTATTCTGTCTCTCCCCGCAGGGGTCTTGCGCCTTTTCTGAGACAGGCTTTGACCTTTTCTCCGTAGAGGAAGGGATCATTCCCCTGCACGATCCCCCATTCCATCAAAAGCGCTGCCGCACCACTAACAATGGGCGCTGCGAAGGAGGTGCCGGTCACGGGAGTAAAACTGCCGTAGACATTCGGAGCCTGGATATTCACACCGGGAGCCACAAGATCCGGCTTGGTCAGTCCCGCAGCAGCCACACCAATGGTTCTTGTGCTATCCGCATAGCCTCTGCCGGAGAAATCGGCATAGGTATCATAGACCTGGTCATAGGCTCCCACGGTGATCACCTTGGCTGCGGTAGACGGAATGGTCAGTGTCACCTGGGGTGTGGCACGGTAGAATCCGGTACTCTCCCCGATTCCGCTTCCCGCTGGGAGATACAGATAATATTGTCCTGTCACGGTCACTACCGGTTCCAGCCGGATTGTCCAGATCCCTGCATTGATGTAGCTTCCCTCTGCCGGGATCATGTCCAGATAGATTTCCTGTGCCACCGCATAGGGCAGAGGCTCTCCCAGATAAACCAGTATTCTAGTCTGTTCCAATTCCAGCGTGTATTTTCCTCCCTGGATATTTGTGGACAATTCTGCTTTCTCACCTCCCGGGGCCTGCAGTCTTATCCGGAACACATCGCTGTAATTTTTCCATAGCTGTATGTTCAGGTTTCTCTCATAATTGCCCACAGCCAGTTCCACGCGGCCGTCCCTTGTTATATTGCCGGCAAAATGTCCTCTGGCGGCTCCTTCGTTGCCGCTGCCCACGCATATCACCGTCCTGCCGATCTCCGAAGCATTGTCCAGGAACCTCTCCAGCAGAGAACTTCCATCGTGGGAACCGTAGCTGTTGCCGAAGCTCAAATTGATGACAAGAGGCATATTTAACTGTCTGGCTTTCCGCAGCGCATAAGTAACGCCTCTCATAATCTCCGTGGTCCGGGGAAAACCTTCCTCCCTGGGAAGTCCCAGTTTCACGATGATCAGTTCCGCCTCCGGGGCTGCCCCGGTATAGAGACCGTCCGCACTTCTCCCGGCGGCAATCCCTGCCACTGCCGTTCCGTGGCCGGTCAGATCCCTGCTGGGGATCAGGCCGTACCGTTCCAGAACACTGCTGTTCAGTGCCCGGTTGATTTCCTCCTCCGTATATTCAGTCCCGATGGGAAATCCATCCGGTGTCCTCCCATATCCCGTATCGCCCGTTTCCTCCGGCGCTATCTGATTCTGTGGCAATGTCGGATTCCGCAGCGTCTCCTGCTCCCGTGATGCGGCCTGCTTTCCCGGAATTGTCTGATCCCATGGTATCGTCTGATCCCATAGATACCGTATCCTCGTACTGCCATCTGCCTTGCGGAACACCTCCAGATCCCAGGTGATCCCGGAATCCAATACAGCCAAAAGAACGCCCCTTCCATTCAGAAAAGGCGTTCTTCTTGTCACCGGTGGAAAGCAGGATGCGCCGTCCGGATCTGTCTGCTGATAGTAAAACCGCTTAGGCTTCTCCACATACTCGATCTCCGGAGTCTCCGATACGGTATCTACCAGTGTCTCCGGTACCGTAAGGATCGCATATCCGGCAATCAGCTCTTCCACCACAATATTCTGTTCCCGCAGTCCGTCCAGACTGCCATGATATTTTACGATCAGCTCCCAGCTGCGACTCTCCGCACTGTAACCGACATTCAGACTTTCCGTCTGTTCCCGTTCTTCCTCCGGGGTCTCCAATGCAAGATTCAGGATGTTTTCCAGTTTCTGGTCCATGGGCACTCCCCATTACTTCCGCTTCTTACATCTTATGTCCCATGTGGGAAATCATTCCGGAAAAGTCAGGTCTTACGCCTCTTTCGGAATCTGTCCATCCACATGAAGGATATGGTTAATCAGCCAGTCCGTCAGGTAGTTCAGAATATCCATGATCTGCTCATCCTGATTCCCTTCATCTTTCTCATGCTGATCAATAAATTCATCCAGTTTCTTGATAAATTCCTGATGCTGGATCTTCTGGGTAAAAATCTTTTTGTACTGGATGGATTCCATATACGCTTCTTCATCTGAAAAATGTTTTACGGTATAATCACGCAGTTTTTCCAGAATTGCATCAATCTTGTCATACTTGTCCGGTGTAAACTCTTCCTGCAGCAGTTCGTATGCTTCACTGGCATAGTCAAACAACTGTTTATGCTCCTGATCGATCATGTCAATTCCAATATAGTATTCCGGTTTCATTTCAAACATAACTTCAGCCTTCTTTCGTATCTTTTTTGTATCTTTTCCTGTATCCTAAATATGCACTTTTCGTGCAGAACTTTCAAGTGCTTCCACGCTTTTTATACTTTTTTAAGAATTCCCGCTGCCAAAATCATTCGCCCCAGAATTCCTTCAGCGCCCGGACCGCATATTCCGTATCCTTCATACCTGCTGTCTCCACAGCGGAATGCATGGCCAGCTGAGGCAGTCCGATATCCACGCTGGACACTGATACATGTGCGGTGGAAATATTGCCGAGAGTGGAACCTCCCGCAATGTCGGAGCGGTTGGCATAAGTCTGGTAAGGTACCTTCGCCCGTTCGCAGTAATCCTTCATCTTTGCTGCCGAAATACCGTCAGTGGTGTATTTCTGGCTGCCATGATATTTAATGACGATTCCGCCGTTTAGATACGGGCGGTTGGCAGGATCTGCTTTTTCGGGATGGTTGGGATGTACCGCATGGGCATTATCCGCAGAGATCAGGAAGCTGTCTGCCACCCAGCGCAGATAGCTGCTGTGATCCGCCTGCAATCCTTCCGCGATCCGCTGTAAAATATCTTCCAGAAAAGTGGAATCTGCACCCTGTCTGGTACCGCTTCCCACCTCTTCATTATCGAACACCGCACAGACATTGATATACTCTGCCGGAGTACTCTCCGTAAATGCTTTCGTCAGGGCAAAAGCGCTCTGCAGATCATCCAGTCTGGGAGACAACACGAATTCTCCCTTTGCTCCTATCATTTTTCCTTCCTGTCTGGTGTACAGGAACAGGTCTTCTCCGAGAATCGTCTCAGCATCCACGCCTGCCGCTTCTGCTGCCAGCGCTGCCAGTGTGGGCTTCTCTACTGTTTCCGGCTGTTCCTCCGCATTCTCCGATGCGGTCTGTGCATCGTATGTAGTATGTGTATCATATTCGTCAAATGATACATCCGCAAGCAAAGGCAGCAGATCCACCTGGGGATTGTACTCCACACCCTTGTTCATTTCCCGGTTCATATGGATGGCCACATTGGGGATCACACAGAGATCTCTGTCGATATTCACCAGTCTGCCCTCGATACCGTTCCCGTTCTTCACAGCCAGTCTGCCAGCGACGGAGAGTGGTCTGTCCAACCAGGTGGACAAGATCATGCCGCCGTATTTTTCGGTGTTCAGACGCAGATAATGCTCCTCCACGGTCAATTCCGGCTTCTCTTTGATCTTAAAGCAGGGGGAATCACTGTGGGCTGCTGCCATATGAAAGCCCCTGATGCCGACCTCCTTTTCCGGAATCACAAACGCAATAACGGAAGAATCATTGCGCTCCGTATAATACCGTCCGCCCTTTTCCAGTTTCCATTCTTCCTTTTCCTGTAACTGCTGAAAGCCTGCTGCCTCCAGCATCCTTCCGATATTGGCCACTGCATGAAAACAGGTAGGACTTATTCTTATAAATTCCAGCATCTCCTGTGCTGTCTTCCGAAAATCATTCATTCTGTTCACTTCATCCTTTCCCGGGCCGTCTGTCTGCCTGCGCTGTTCGTGCCCGGAACCATTAGCGTTCCGCACGCATGGGATTATTGAGGAAATCCTCATAAGTCAGACGGATACCTTCTTCCAGCTCCGTCGTATAATGGTAGCCCAGGCTTTCCAGTTTGCTGACATCCAGAAGCTTTCTGGGAGTTCCATCCGGCTTGCTGGGATCCCATTTGATCTCCCCAGTATAACCTACTACCTTCGCTACCAGTTCCGTCAGTTCCCGGATGGTCAGTTCCTTGCCGGTTCCCAGATTCACTGTCTCATCGCCGCTGTAGGTATTCATCAGATACACGCAGGCATCTGCCAGATCATCCACATAGAGAAATTCCCGCAGTGGGGTTCCTGTTCCCCAGCAGACTACTTCCTTCGCGCCGGATACTTTTGCCTCATGGAAGCGGCGGATCAGCGCCGGAAGCACATGGCTGTGGGTGGGATGATAATTGTCGTTGGGCCCGTACAGATTCGTGGGCATGACACTGATATAATCGGTTCCGTACTGTCTGTTCAGGAACTCGCAGTATTTCAGTCCGGAGATCTTCGCCAGTGCATATGCCTCATTGGTTTTCTCCAGCTCAGAAGTCAACAGGCAGCTCTCCTTCATAGGCTGCGGTGCCATACGGGGATAGATACAGCTGCTGCCCAAAAACATCAGCTTCTTGCAGTTGTTCTGCCATGCCGCATGGATCACATTCATCTCCAGGATCATATTTTCATACATGAAATCCGCCAGTGCCTCACTGTTGGCCATGATGCCGCCCACCTTGGCTGCGGCCAGGAACACATAGTCCGGCTTCTCCCTGGAAAAGAATTCCTCCACGGCAACCTGTCTGCACAGATCCAGTTCCTTATGGCTGCGGGTGATGATATTGGTATATCCGTTTCTCTGGAGTGCTCTACAAATAGCACTTCCTACCATACCCTTGTGGCCGGCTACATATATTTTTGCGTCTTTTTCCATGATATTACAGTACTTCCTCTCTTTATTTCTCCTGTTATTCCGCGGTTTCCTTCAACACTACCGCTTCAGCCTTTGCCAGCTTCAGATCGTGCTCTGCCATCAGACGGCACAGTTCCTCGTAGCTGGTTCTCTGGGGATTCCATCCCAGCACCGTGCGGGCCTTCGTCGGATCTCCCCACAGATTGACCACATCCGTGGGACGGTAAAAGGCCTCGCTGACCTCCACCACCACCTTGCCGTTGGCCTTGTTGATTCCTTTTTCATGGATACCGCTGCCCTGCCATTCCAGTTCGATTCCCACATAATGGAATGCCAGTGTGGTAAATTCTCTTACGGTATGCTGTACACCGGTGGCAATAACGAAGTCCTCCGGCTTGTCATGCTGCAGCATCAGCCACATGCATTCCACATAGTCCTTCGCATAGCCCCAGTCTCTCTTGGAATCCAGATTGCCCAGATAGAGTTTATCCTGGATACCGCAGGCGATTCTGCCGGCTGCCAGTGTGATCTTACGAGTAACGAAAGTCTCTCCCCGGCGCTCGGATTCATGGTTGAACAGAATGCCGTTGACTGCGAACATATGATACGCTTCTCTGTATTCCTTCACGATCCAGAAGCCGTACTGTTTTGCCACCGCATAGGGGCTGTAGGGATGGAACGGGGTGTTCTCATTCTGAGGCACTTCTTCCACTCGGCCATAGAGTTCGGATGTGGATGCCTGATAAATACGGCAGGTCTCGGCCAGTCCCACCATACGCACAGCCTCCAGAATCCGCAGCACGCCCAGTGCATCTACATCTCCGGCATATTCCGGTGCCTCAAAGCTTACCTGTACATGGCTCTGGGCGCCCAGATTGTAGATTTCATCCGGTCTGACTTCTCCGATGATACGTACCAGACTGGTAGAATCCGTCATATCTCCACCGTGGAGAACGATCTTATCCTCCCGGATCAGATGGTCGATACGACCGGTATTGCTGATGGAAGATCTGCGGATCAGTCCATGCACTTCATATCCTTTTTCCAGCAGGAACTCTGCCAGATAAGAGCCGTCCTGTCCGGTAATTCCTGTAATTAATGCTTTTTTCATTCTTTGTCCTCGTCTTTCTCTTCAGCTGCTTACGGCTGAAATACAATAGCGTGGGCGCAGGCATCTGCCTTATCCTGTCCACAGAATACACCGGCGATCGCCAGTCCGAAGGGGATGGAAGTCCCCATTCCGCGGGAAGTGATCACGTTACCGTTCACTTCCACGGGGCCTGCAGTCACAGCCGCACCTTCCAGATGATCCTCGAAGCAGGGATAGGCGCATGCTCTCTTTCCCTTCAGGATTCCTCTGTGTCCGAAGATACTGGGAGCCGCACAGATTGCCGCAATGTATTTTCCCGATGCATAAAAAGCATCGATCTGCTGCATCAGGGGCTCACAGGCCTCCAGATTCTTCGTTCCCTGTCCGCCACCGGGCAATACCAGACAATCATATTCCTCAAAATTCACCTGGGACAATGTCATATCCGCAGTCACCGGAATCTTATGTGATCCCATCACCTGTTTTTCTTCCGTAATGGACACCATATCAATGGTCAGTCCACATCTGCGGCAGATATCCACTACCGTCAGACCTTCTATTTCCTCAAACCCATTTGCCAGAAAAATCGCTATCTTACTCATGGTTTTCCCTCGCTTTCCGTTTTGTTTTCTGTCTCATTTGCAAGTCATATACTCTGACTTTGCACAGTTATGATTAGTATACACAATTTGGAAGCGTAATTCAATTCCCAGGGGCAGATATTTGCAGATTTCACTGTATTTTCAAGGAAAATCATGTTATACTAAAGAAGTGTTTTTAAGTCTTAATTACAGAAGCGAGGCATTAGTATTATGGAAATCGAGCGAAAGTTTACCCTGAAATCCTTACCCGACAATCTGGAAAGCTATCCTTCTCATCATATCGAGCAGGTATATCTGAATTATAATCCTGTGGTCAGAGCCAGAAAACAGGATGATGAATATTATCTCACTTACAAAGGCAGCGGCATGATGGCCAGAGATGAGAGCAATCTTCCGCTGAACGAGGCATCTTATTATCATTTACGGGAAAAAGCCGATGGCAGCGTAATCTCCAAAAGACGCTATCTGATCCCTCTGGAGCATCCCGGATTCAAAGAAGGCTTTCCCACTCCTCCGGCAGATTATTCCCTGACCATCGAGCTGGATGTTTTTGATGCCCCCTTCGCCCCTCTGATCATGGCAGAAGTGGAGTTTGGAAGTAAAGAAGCAGCAGAGGCTTTCGTCCCTCCCGCATGGTTTGACAAAGATGTCACCTACTGCAAGGAATACCACAATTCCTATCTGGCTCTGGAGCTGCATCACGCTCCGGAAAATTCCTAAAATGTAACTGCAGTCATTCAAAATGCACGGTAATTCCCCATCGGGAATCCCGTGCATTTTATTTTTTCTGTCTATACCACTGTAAAACAGCGGATACTTTCTTTCAACTGTCCCACTGCACCGGTCAGATCATCCACCGCATAGGAAATATCCTTCATCTCCTGCTGTAATCCCCGGTTGTTGTTCTTTACCACCGCCAGCTTTTCCGTACTGTCCTCCACGGTTGCTTCCATCTGTGAGTTAGCACTATTGACATTCTGCAGTACCGACAACAGTTCATCGATCTTCTGTCGGAATTCATTCATCATCTCATCCACATGATCCGCAGCCTCATGATAATTCGTGCCCGTATCCTCCAGAGCATCGTAATCTCTCATGACTCTGGTATTCATAAAATCCAAAAGTTTTGTAGCATTTTCGGAAAGTTCTTCCACGCTTTCCACTACCCGGTTACTTATCTCCTGGATATTATTGGCTGACTCTCTGGAGCTGTCTGCGAGCTTGCGGATCTCCTCCGCCACGACTGCGAATCCCCGGCCTGCTTCTCCTGCTCTGGCAGCCTCGATAGACGCATTCAGTGCCAGCAGATTCGTTGTTCCAGCAATTCCCAGGATTTCTTCCGTCAGTTCCGTGATCTTGTGGATCTGCCTGCTGTTGGCGATGGACTCCGTCATTGCCGTGTCGATCTCCTTCATCACCCGGGTTGCCTCCTGCTTACTCGCCACCGCCGTTGCCTTCATTTTTCCGGCCCTATCCTTGATATCCGCCGCATAATTGCGTCCATCCTGTGCCACCTCCAGCATGTTCTCCACCGTGGTATCCAGCACCCCGGTATCCTGTTGCACCCCTCCGATAGCCTCCGTGACAGACTGCATGCCACCAGCCATCACTCCCAGCTTCTTGGTGGTGTCCTCCGCGGTGGCATTTACCTTTTCCACATTGGAGATAATACCGGTCTGTTTTTCCTCCATATGTCCGCAGCTCTCGGTAATCGCCCTTATGATGGTCTGCATCTGCGCCACCAGATCATTGATGGCCATGGATAATCTGCCGACTTCATCCCCCGATTTCACCCGGATCCGTCTGGTGATGTCACCTCTGTTATTGCGAATGCCCTCCACCAGTTCATCCACCTGCCTCGTAGCATATTTCACCGGACCGATGACCCAGATCCGCAATCCCAGCATGATCACCACGACTACTGCAAGCAGTACCAGACTTGCCACCGCCACAATCATGGGCACTCTGGCCGCACGCTGCTCCATCTGTCCCTGTGCCTGTGCCATCTGCTCTCCGGTGATCTCCAGCATCTGATTCATATAACTTTCAATATGTTCATTGAACATCGGCAGATTCGATGTGGCGGACACATAGGCCTGCGTCTTATTCTCTGCACTGGTGACCAGCAGACTCTCCACGGTCTTTTTGTATTTTGCCAGTTCCGCAGAAGCACTGTCAAACGCCTCTCTCCGGGCATCCCCCTCAGACAGCAGTCCTTCGAACTCCGTCATCTGTTGTTCCATATCAGTGATCTCCTGCAGGATCTTATCCGACAAATTATCCATTGTCACACTGTTGGTGGTCATGACATGGGTCAGCACCTGCCCGTTAATGTAAGTAAACTGTCTGGAAAGCTCCGAGATTTTCTCCTGTTCAGCCACCTGACCGGCCACGATTTCATCGTTGGTTACAATGACCGATTGCAGTGTCTGCACCAGCACTCCCATACAGCTGAGTGCAGCAACTGCCAGCAGCAGTAAAAGCGTCACGATCTTGACTCCGATCCCGACTCCTTTTTTCTGCTTTCCTTCCCGCTTCTTCCGTTCTTTTCCCTTATTCATGCTCTTCTCCTCCGCCCAATACCATCAAAAGGGCCTGCAGCGCATATGCACCGGGCCCTTTTGATTAGATATGTAGAAATTAATTCTTGGCAATTAATTTTCCACCACGTTTGGATACAACATCGAAGATAACTGCTGCCAGAAGTACCAGACCCTTGACTACCTTCTGCATATTCTGATCGACACCCATCAGAGACATACCCAGGTTAATAACACCCATCAGTACAGCACCTACGATAACTCCGGGTACAGTTCCGGTTCCGCCGTATGCGGAAGCACCGCCGATGAAGCAGGAACCGATGGCATCCATTTCATAGTTCTGTCCGTATGTCGGCTGTGCGGAAGTCATACGTGCAATGGTTACCATACCAGCTAACGCTGCCAGGAATCCCATGTTCATATAAGCCAGGAAATAAACCTTGTTGGTATTGATACCGGATAATTTGGTGGCCTTCTCATTACCGCCCACTGCGTAGAAATAACGTCCCACAGTAGTGTTGGAAGTGATGTAACCATATACCATGATAACAATCAGTACCCAGATCAATACGCTGGGAATACCTTTGTGCTGTGCCAGACGATAGCTGAATGCCAGGATCACTGCAGCGATCACTACGATTTTGCCGATCGTGGAACCCATGCTGGGAGCTTCGTATCCTTTTTTCACCTTGTCGGCTCTATTCTTCAGCTGTAACACTGCAAAGATCACTGCAGCGATCACACCGGCAAATACACAGGTCAGATTGATGGGACCATTACCGAAGAAATCGGGAATATAACAGTCAGCACCGCCACCGAACAGATTTACGAATGTAGTGCAGTCCTTAATGGATACGGTCATACCCTGCAGGACTACGTTGCTTAATCCTCGAAAAGCCAGCATGCCGGCCAATGTCACGATGAAAGGCGGGATTCTCACATAAGCGATCCAGAAACCCTGGAAAGCACCGATCAGTGTACCGATAGCAAACATGATCAGAATAGCCAGCCACATGTTCATTTTCATGTTGACCATGAGTACCGCTCCGATGGCACCGACGAAACATACAACAGATCCAACGGACAGATCGATGTTACCGCCGGTCAGGATACATAACAGCATACCAGTTGCCAGAATAAACACATATGCGTTCTGCGAGATCAGACTGCTGACATTCATGGGAAGCAGGATTGCTCCTCCGGTTCTCCATGCAAAAAATGCCGTAACCACGATCAGTACGAGGATCATGGTATATCTTTTTATAAAATCGAGGCCCTTTGTTTTATTCATGCCAATGCTCCTTTCTTACCGGCTGATAATATCTTGGACATGATAAGCTCCTGTGTTGCCTCACTGCCCGCCAGTTCTCCTACTATTTTTCCTTCGTTCATTACATAGATCCGGTCACACATGCCAAGGATCTCAGGCAGCTCCGAGGAGATCATGAGAACCGATTTTCCTTCTGCCACCAGTTGGTTAATGATGCAGTAGATTTCGTATTTTGCACCAACATCAATACCTCTCGTCGGCTCATCCAGGATCAGGATATCCGGATCTGTGAACATCCATTTTGCCAAAAGTACCTTCTGTTGATTACCGCCGCTTAAGTTTCCTACATTCTGCTCCACAGTTGGACATTTCGTATTCAGTTTGTTCTTGTAGTCTACCGCCACATTGTACTCTTTGTCTTTATCAATAACAGTATGTCTGCTGATGGCATCCAGATTTGCCAGAGTTGTATTAATCTTGATCGGGTTGCTCAGAATCAGTCCGTTGCCCTTTCGATCCTCCGTCACATATGCCAGATGATTTTTGATGGCTTCCTGTACAGTATTCAGCTGTACTTTTTTGCCGTTGATATACAGTTCGCCGCTGATATTGGAGCCATAGCTTTTTCCGAACAGGCTCATTGCCAGTTCCGTACGGCCCGCACCCATCAGTCCAGAGATACCTACTACTTCGCCTTTTCTGACATTGAGGTTAACGTTATCCACTACCTTACGGTCTGAGTACAGCGGATGATGTACCGTCCAGTCTTTTACTTCCATCAGGACCTCTCCGATCTTCGGCTCTCTCTTCGGGAATCGGTCAGCGATCTCTCTTCCTACCATTCCTTTGATGATCCGGCTCTCGGTAATATCATCTTTTCCCTTCACAAGCGTTTCGATGGTAGATCCGTCACGAATGACTGTGATCTTATCTGCCACATAAGAAATCTCATTCAGCTTATGAGAGATGATGATGGATGTCATTCCCTTTTTCTTGAGTTCCAGCATCAAATCTAACAGTGCTTTGGAATCTGTCTCGTTTAAAGATGCTGTAGGCTCATCCAGAATCAGCAATTTAGCGTTCTTTGCCAACGCCTTTGCAATCTCTACCAGCTGCTGCTTACCTACACCGATATCTTTTATCAATGTCTGGGGGCCTTCCTTCAGGCCTACGGTCTTTAACAGTTCCGCCGCCCTGGCATTGGTTTCATTCCAGTTGATTTTGTACTTATGTCCCCGTTCATTGCCAAGGAACATATTCTCCCCGATGGTCATATAGGGGATCAGCGCAAGTTCCTGATGAATAATAACGATACCTTTTTCCTCACTGTCCTTGATCTTGTCGAATTTGCAGATCTCACCATTATAGATGATATCGCCTTCATAAGATCCGTACGGATAAATACCGCTCAGTACATTCATAAGTGTGGACTTTCCTGCGCCGTTCTCGCCTACAAGGGCATGGATCTCTCCTTCTTCCACCTGCAGGTTTACATTGTCAAGTGCTTTTACACCGGGGAATGTTTTGGTTATATTTTTCATTTCCAGTAATATCTTTGCCAATGGTATCCCTCCCAAGTCTTGTTTCCACATTATCTAATCAAACATTTAAAATCTTATTCTTGCTTTACCCATGAATACAGCAGGCGGGAAACGCCCGCCTGCCGTAAGGATCCTTACAGATCCGTGTTATTATAAATTACTGTAAATCTGCCTCTGTATAGTAACCGGAATCGATGAGCAGTTCTTTGTAGTTGCTTGCATCAGCGAATACGGGCTCACACAGATAGGAAGGAATAACGCCGGTACCATTGTCGTAAGTTGTGGTATCGTTGACAGGTGCCTCGCCGCCCTTCATAACAGCGTCTACCATCTCTACAACCTTGGATGCCAGAGTACGGGTATCCTTGAAGATGGACATGGACTGCTTACCGGAGATCATGTTCTTAACGTTGGGCTTATCGCAGTCCTGACCGGTAATGATGGGCCACTCGCCGGTATAGTTAGCTTCCAGAGAGTTGGTAACACCAAGTGCGGTAGAGTCGTTGGAGCACAGCACTGCATCCAGCTTGGTTCCGTCTGCATAGTTTGCGGAAATGATAGCATCCATTCTGGACTGAGCGGTCTCAGTAGACCAGTTAGCGGTTGCAACGGTTTCGAAATCGGTCTGTCCGGATTTTACTACCAGCTTGCCTGCATCAATGTAGGGCTGCAGAACATCCATCGCACCACCGAAGAAGAATCTTGCATTGTTGTCGCCGGGGTCACCGGTTACTAACTCAATATTGAAAGGTCCTGCTGCGTTATCCAGATCCAGCTGGTCTCTGATGTATTCGCCCTGTTTGGTACCTACCATGTAGTTATCAAAGGTTGCATAATAGGTAACTGCATCGGAGTTCATGATCAGACGGTCATAAGCAATAACAGGAATGTCTTTTTCCTTAGCCTGCTCCAGAACAGTTCCGAGGGAATCACCATCGATAGATGCGATAACTAACATCTGGCATCCGGAGTTGATCATATTCTCGATCTGGGATACCTGTGTGGGAATATCGTTGGATGCGTACTGCAGATCAACTTCGTAGCCGGCTTCCTTCAGCTGGGCTTCCATGTTGGTACCATCCTGGTTCCATCTCTGCAGATCCTTGGTCGGCATTGCTACACCAATCTTACCGCCACCTGTTGTGGTAGTAGTGGAAGCATCTGTCTTTGCTTCTGCAGATGTTTCTGTCTTATTGTCCGTTGCCGGTGTGGTTGCCTGCTGTCCCCCATTGGATCCACATCCTGCAAGCATTGTAACAGCCATGGCTGTTGCCAGAAGTGTGCTTAATAATTTCTTCCTCATAAAAAGTAACCTCCCTTGTTTGGTTTGTTTTTGTTGCTAAATAGAGAATATCACAAATCCTATAGCATGATTTTATGACCTTCTGCACTTTTCCATCCTCTCTCCTGACAAAATCAAGGCTGTGCTAGCAATATCTTGTCTGCCAGCACAGCCTTGTCACCAAATTTTTCCTATTGTGTTTTTAGAATCTATCTCTTTTCCCCATTTTCAAAGTAAATCCAATATTATTTGGGCATTTCCGAGGGAATGTTCAGATAGACATCCTCTTTTAAGTGAAATCCGCTTCCGATGATCACATCATTCATATTGTTTTTATCCACACTGATCGGTTCCAGACCAATGTACGGAACTTCATATTTTCCATTCTCTATGGTTACCGTATCTCCTTCCGGCAACGGCTCTCCCTTTGCCAGAAGTACCGCACACTCCGCTGCCTTCTGCGACATTTTTTCCACCGGTTTGTAAACCGTCATGACCTGTGTCCCCTCGACAATGCGCTGGCACGCTTCCAGGTCGGCATCCTGCCCCACTACCATAATATCTCCTGCCAGTCTCTTTTCTTTCAGGGCATGTACCACTTTGCTTGCAAGATCATCATTGCCGCACATAATGGCATCCGCCTCCGAGACAATATCCATATGATCATAGATATACGTCCCCGCCAGTTCTGCTTTCCAGCCATCCGCATGCATAGAATCTAAGATCGTCACCTGATTGTCCTCCATGACCTTGCGAAAGCCCTTTTCCACCATAGCAACGTTGCTGTCCACGGCAGAGCCTCCCAGCATCAGCACATTTCCGCCGGCCAGACCGTTTTCCACCAGTGCCTCTCCCATCATGGTACCTACTCTTTCGTTGTCAAATGAGATATACAGGTCAATATCTGTATTCTGCAGCAGTCTGTCATAAGCAATGATCTTAATGCCGGCATCTTTCGCCCTCTGCACTTCCTCTGTTAATCCTTTGGAGTCAATGCATATCACAACGATCACGTCCATTCCTTTATCGATGAAGTAATTGATCTGCTTTTTCTGCTGCTCCAGATCACCGTTCGCATTCTGGACATTCACTTCCGCTCCCAACTCCTTTGCCGTTGAGACGAAAATGTCACGATCCCTCTGCCATCTTTCAATGACAAAAGAATCAAAGCTCATGCCGATCTGAATTTTATCATTTTCCGCGACTTCTCCCTGATCTTTTCCGGTTTCCAGATTTCCGCAGGCACAAAGCAATAACATCATCCCCAGAAGCCACGCAACACATATCCGTCTCTTTTTCTTATACACTGCCTTGTTCCTGTCCCTTTCCCCGGTTTTCCTTATACTCTGTCGGCGTCACACCCACATTTTTCTTAAAACTGCGGCTGAAATAGTTGGGATCCGAATATCCGGTTTTGACACAGATCTCCTTCATGGAGCACTCCGTCGTCTGCAGCAGTTCCTTTGCCTTGTCCATCCTTAAATTGGTCAGGTACTCGATAAAGTTTTCCCCGGTAGTTTCTTTGAATAGTTTACTGAAATAATACGGGCTGATATTTACCTCTCTGGATACATCATCCAGGGAAATATCTTTGTGATAGTTATTCTTAATATAATTCTTTGCTGTTTCGATAATACTGCCCGTCTTTTCTTCCCTTTTATTCAGAACGTTCCGGCAGGCTTCCTTCACTTTTTCCAGGAACCATGTTTTCATGGCCGCCGGTTCCGCCATTTGCATCACCTGCGGCAGATACTCCGCACGGGAATTGAGCTGATAGATCATACCGCCTTTTTCATAGGCAATGTGCTCTGACCACAGGACAAATTCCAGCACCTTAAGCCTCATATTCATCAGATCGGAACCGCTCTCCACCATCCAGTCAAAAAATGCCGATGCCGATGCGGAAGCATTGTCAATGTCACCGTCCTCGACTTCCGCAAAAAGTTTTTTCTCCAGCTTCACCGGATAATTTCCACCGTATTCGCATTTGATCGGCAGGTCATCCACATGTGCCACACTGCCGGTGGTCGCCACCAGTGCATTCAGCGCCTCCGTATAAGATTCCGAAGCCATCAGAAAATCTTTCGGTTCTCCGATGCCGATGCGGAAGCTGATATCCGTTCTCTTGCGCAGATATCTGGTGAGTTCTCTGGCTTTTTCAATGAGTTCGATACGCTCATTATAGTCCATCACATCTTTCTCATAAGGCACCAGCACTGCCAGTTTGTTTGCCATGACGGTACCCACAATACAGTCAAAATTTTCTTTCAGACAGTCCCTGACCTCCTGATAATGCTTCTGCATTCTGACACTGCTTCCCACCGCATTTGTCATGTGGTTTCCCTGCTGTTCATCTCCGCATATCACAGCAATCATGTAGGCATATTGCAGCGTGATTCCTAAAATTGACCGGTAATTCTCAATATCCTCGCGGAAATGCTCCTGTAATAAGATATTGTGGATCAGACCGCTTTCAATAATCGGTACGACTGTCTCCAGTTTTTCCTTGATCAACAACTCATTTTTGCGTTTCAGGCGCTCTGCATCGATTCGCTCCATTGCCTTCTGCAATGCTGCAATGATCCGGGTCTTCTCCATCGGCTTGGTAATGTACTCCATGACTCCAAGTTTGATAGCTTCTTTCGCATAATCAAATTTGTCATAAGCTGACATTACGATAAACACTGTATGATTATTGCTTCTCCGGATCTCTTTCATAGCATCGATGCCGTTGATTCCCGGCATCTGGATATCCATGACCGCAACGTCCGGGCGGAAGCTCTCTGCCAGTTCAATCACACTTCTGCCGGTCTTGGCATACTGCACCTCACAGGTATCCTTGAATTCTTTTTCGATGATGAATTTCAGGGAATCGATCACGATTCCTTCGTCATCCGCCAGCATGATCTTATACATCCGTCTTTTCCCTCTCTTTTATCGGAAGATACAGGATTACTTCCGTTCCTTGATTTTTCCCGTCACTTAAAATCGTCATTACATCTTCGTTTTGCGTGAAAAGTTTTAATCTTGCGATAATGTTCCCCATTGCAATACCATTGGAACCGCCGCCTGACTGCTCTTCGTGATAATTGCCGCCAAGTACTTTTTCTATCGTATCCCGGTCCATTCCGATGCCGTTATCCCGGATACTGATCCCCAGCGTATCTCCATCCACATGGTATACCTTCAGCCGGATCTTTCCCTCTCCGTTCATCTCTCTGATGCCGTGATTTACGGAATTTTCCACGATCGGCTGTAAGATCATGCTTGGCATGCAGCTGTCCAGCAGATCCTCTTCAATTTCTTTCCCATAATGGATATCCCCAGAAAAGCGGACATTCAGAATATAAATGTAATGATCCACCAGTTCCAGCTCTTCTCTGACCGTCACGATATCATTACTCTTTTTTACATTATAGCGGAAAAATTCCGCCACATTCTGTACATATTCATAGGTCCGGTCGGCGCCTTCCATCATGGCCAGCTGTGCTCCCGCATTTAACGTATTGAATAAGAAGTGGGGATTGATCTGCGCCTGCAGATACTTTAGCTGTGCATCCTTTAAGTGTGCTTCCATCAAAAGCTCTTTTTCCATTAAGGAACGCCGGATTTCCATGCTCTCGCGCAGGCTTTCCAGATACTGTCTGATACTGATCAGCATCTGGTTAAATGCTCCCGTTACCACGCCGATCTCATCCTCCGACTGTACTTGTAACAGTTCGGTATCAAAGTTTCCGCCTGCTACTTCGTCAGCGGTTACCGCCAGATCCTTTAACGGACTGATGATCTCCCCGGTAAGCTTTACTACTATAGATACGCTGACCACAATGACGATGGATAATGCAATCACACTGACCATTTCGAAATTACGGAAAGCAGCCGACAGACGGCTGTAGTTCTCGGAGTTGCTGCGGAACTGTTCGTTGTTCAGACTGTAAATATAGGTATTGATATATTCATACATCTGTGTCGCGTTCTCGTACCGGACGCGGTATTTCTCTACATTTCTCCCACGCTTTGCCTCAATCGTCTGACTTACGAGGTCCAGGTATTCTTCCGACATATGCCGGATACTGCGTTCCATTCTCTGAAAGGTGGCTCCCGTCACCTCATCGCTCATATCCTGCACCAGTTGGGAATATGTCTGTTCATTCCGGTAAAATTCCTCCAGGGAATCACTGGTCTTGGAATTCAGATAATCCGTCATACTGTCCTGCACCGCCATCAATGCATCAGATACTTCGTTCAGCCGCAGATTCCCCTGATAGACCTTATCGATCTCCGAAGACATGCTGTTGATTCCCAGAAGCAATATCACCGTCACTGCAAATACTACCAGATTCGCCAATACAAAAATGCTGCTCATCTTCGCCTGAAGAGACAGCTGTCGAAATTTTTTCCTCATGCGTACCTCACTCTGTCGCTTCCTGCGCTTGTAAATATTCACCCACGTTATTCTGATCAATAATTGTGACATCCGCCGTAAAATACTGGCTGGTATAGCCAAAACGATAGTACTCCTGCAAAGCATCCACGCAGAAAGCTCCCATCTGCTCCGTGTCTATCGAGATCGTTGCATTGACTACATTTCGCTCGATTGCTTTGAGTATCGTATCAGTATCATAATACCCTAAAATTGCGACCTCGCCCACGCAGTTGTAATCTACTACCGCCTGGTAGACACAGGTAGTACTCAGTTCGTTCAGGCAGATAATGATATCCGGCAGTTTTTCATTCATAAAAATATCCCGGATAGATTCCTCCACGGAAAAAGTATTCGTATCGTCCACTGTAATTAAGGAAAGTTCTATCTCCGGTCCCCGGATTTTCTCCTGTTCCAGTGCGTCCTGAATCCCGGAGCAGACAATATTTTGTGCCGAGTTCAGTGCATGGGCATTCACCAGTACCGCTACCGTCATGGGCGCGGTACTCTCACTGACAGAAGCCAGCTTCAATACCTGTCGTCCGTATTCCCTGCCCAGATTATAGCTTCCTACACCGACAAAGCTGCAGCGTGCACTGTGCGTATTGTCACCATACAGCGTCACCACAGGGATGCCCCGTTCTACTGCTTCGTCGATCATCTGTGACATCTCGTCGCTTTCATCCGATTCTACAAAAATACCGTCTACACCGGAGGACATGGCGATCCGCATAAGCTCTGCCCTCGTATACTCCTGAGACAGATGCTCGCCCAGCAGATCCACATATACATTCTCTTCCTGTCCGCGTTCAAAAGCTCCGCGGTATACGGACTGCCAGAAATCCGATTTGCGGTCTTCTGTGATCATCACATAATACCGGTCATATTTTTCTCTGTCTGTTACTTTATGAAATCCCCGCACATAGGAACGAAAGATTACTGTGCATATCGAAATGACTATGATAGCAAAAGCCATAAACCCAATGACGATCCATTGTCCCTTATTACGGCCTGCTCTGTCAGTAGTACGGCTCATGTTTCCCCTCTCTCTCGCAGAAATCCGATTGCAGACTCCGCCCAATATAGATAACCATACCATAATAACGTGACTTTTTCCATAAGACCACAAAAAAATCCTCTTGTTTTGACAAAAATGCACTAAAAAATGCTACCTGCCATAGTTATCCCCATTTTCATGCATGCAAATATTTATGATTTGTCCACAAAAAATACGGAAAGGAAACTATCCCTTCCGTATTCTTACAATGTGCCTTACGCTACACGGCACACTTTACAGTCTTCCGTATAATTTTGCCATCTTATAAATCTTTTTCGCAAGCTTCGGATCCAAAGCATCCTTATCCATACGCCATTTCCAGTTGCATCCCAGAGTGGAGGGAGTGTTGATCCTGGCGCTGCTGTCCAGCTCCAGATAATCCTGCATGGGAATGATTGCGGTATCCGCACAGCTGGACAATGCTGCCCGGATGATCTCAAAGCAAAGCTTCCTGTCCTTCTTATGTCCCAGATATTTCTTTGCAAATTTCTTGTCCTTCTCCGGCATATTCTGTAAGAACCCCACCGTAGTATCGTTATCGTGGGTTCCGGTATAGACCACACAGTTCTTGTCATAATTGTGCGGCAGATATTCACTGTCACTCCCGGCATCAAAAGCAAACTGAAGAATCTTCATTCCGGGATACCCGGTCTTCTTCACCAGACGGATCACGCTGGGAGTCAGAAATCCCAGATCTTCCGCGATCACTTTCTTCCTGCCCAGTTTCTTCTTCATGACATCGAACAGTTCGTAACCGGGACCCTTTTCCCAATGGCCGTTCTCCGCCGTCGGATCTCCGTAAGGAACGAACCAGTATTCATCAAATCCCCGGAAATGATCAATACGAAGCACATCATACAGCTGATAGCAATAGGCGATCCGCTGCATCCACCACGCATAACCGGTCTTCTTATGATAACTCCAGTCGTAGAGCGGATTGCCCCATAACTGTCCGGTCTCGGAGAAACAATCGGGTGGACATCCCGCCACTCCGATGGGCCGGCCTTCCTTATCCAGCTGGAACAGCTTCGGGTTTGCCCAGGTATCGGCACTGTCAAATGCCACATAGATGGGAATATCCCCTACGATCTCAATGCCTTTCTTATTGGCATAGGCTTTCAGTTCTTTCCACTGTTTTGCAAACAGGTACTGTTGGAAGCAATAAAATGCGATTTCTTCCGCCAGCTTCTTACGGTATTTGCGAAGTGCCGCTGCTTTTCTGAGACGGATGTCCTCGTCCCATTCCATAAAGCAGACACCGCCAAAAGCATTTTTCACCGCCATATACAGAGCGTAGTCATCCAGCCAGTACGCATTTTCCGTAAGGAATTTCTGATAGTCTCCGGTCTCTGTAAGGCCCTGTTCCCTGGCATTGTCAAACGCAATTTTCAGGACTTTAAAACGGGACAGATAAATCTTCTCATAGTCCACATAATGCTCATTGTCTCCGAAATCATAGCTGTCACAGATCTCTTTTGTCAGATAGCCGTCTTCGATCAGAAGCTCCAGGTCAATATAGTAGGGGTTCCCCGCAAAGGTGGAAAAGGACTGGTACGGAGAATCGCCGTAGCCGGTAGGGCCTAACGGCAGGATCTGCCAGAGATGGTTGCCTGATTTTTCCAGGAAGTCCACAAAACGGTAACTTTCCTTACCGAAAGTTCCGATACCATATGCCGAGGGAATACTGGATATCGGCAGCAGAATTCCCTGTTTTCTTACATTTTTCTTCATAGCTTTTGTATTCCTTTATATTTCTGTGCTTTCGTACATTACTTATCCGATGCTCTCTGATTAAAAAAATAACTATTCAGTCCTTGTCATGAGCTCTGAATAGTTATTTCGAGTGGAAGCAAGGGGGCTCGAACCCCTGACCTTTCGCGTGTGAGGCGAACGCTCATCCCGGCTGAGCTATGCTTCCATAATTACGCAATGCGGATAACAGGACTTGAACCTGCACGTCTGTTGACAATAGAACCTAAATCTATCGCGTCTGCCACTTCCGCCATATCCGCTTACTAACTGCCATATCTGACGATTAGCTTAAAACCTTGACAAACGGGAATGCTCTCTGCCAAAGGACCTTGAATAATTATACTCTTCCTTCCTTTTGCTTGTCAAGCATCCCCGCCGCATCTGTTTCTATTTTATTCTGTAATCTCTCTTGTCGTTACCGGTTCTCCAATGTGGCATATGATCTTTTTATAGATCCTTACGAGGAAATAGGTACTTAAGAGCAGGCTGGCCAGTTCCGCGATGGGAAAGGCCCACCAGATCAATGTCACTTCACCGCTTAAGGACAAAAGCTTTGCCACCGGAAGCAGCACGCACATCTGTCTGGCCACGGACACGATCATACTGTAGACGCCGTTACCCAGTGCCTGGAATACGCTTCCCACCACGATACAGAAGCCAGCAAACACAAAGCTTAGGGAAATGGTCTCCAGCGCCGGAATACCGATGGCGATCAGGCTTTCCTCCGCATCAAACATACGCATGAGCTGTGCCGGAAAGATGTGCATTACAATGAGTCCCACACACATGATACCCACACCGTAAGCCACACTGTGTTTAATGGTCTTAATAACGCGGTCCTTATGTCCTGCGCCATAATTGTAAGCAATGATAGGCACCATGCCGTTATTTAGTCCAAAAACAGGCATAAACACAAAGCTCTGCAGCTTAAAGTAAATGCCGAACACCGTCTGGGCGGAACCGAAAGATGCCAGGATCAGATTCATTCCGTAGGTCATCAGGGAACCGATAGCCTGTACCACGATGGAAGGGGCTCCTACCTTATAGATCTGTCCGATCAGATGTCCGTTGGGTCGGAATCCTTTCATGGAAATATCCAGTTCCTTATTGAATTTCAGGTTAAACCATAATGCCATGAATGCGGCAACGATCTGTCCGATCACGGTAGCCACTGCCGCACCGGCAATTCCCATGCGGGGCATGCCAAAATACCCGAAAATCAGGATCGGATCCAGAATAATGTTGATGATTGCACCGGTTGACTGTGTGATCATTGTATACATGGTCTTACCGGTAGCCTGTAACAGCCTCTCAAAAGTCGTCTGCAGAAAAATACCCATTCCCGCCACGCAACAGATAGTCAGATAGGTCACACCGTATTCCCGCACCTCCAGCACTTCCGTCTGGCTGGCAAAAAACGGTCTGCTGATCAGTGCACCGACCACCGCAAATCCAATATAGCTGGCAATTGCAATAAAAATACCGTTTCTGGCAATGATATTGGCTTTCTCAAAATCCTTTTCTCCCAGGGTTCTGGACAAAAAGGCATTGATACCTACCGCAGTTCCCACCGCCACAGCGATCATCAGACTCTGAATGGGGAATGCCAGAGATACAGCACGCAGGGCATATTCGTTGATCCTGGACACGAAAATACTGTCCACAATATTGTACAGTGCCTGTACCAGCATGGAGATCATCATGGGCAGTGACATGGAGATCAGTAATTTGTCTATGGGCATGACGCCCATCTTGTTTTCTTTAGTCTGCATAGTATTTCCTTTCTTCTATAAAAATGGAATAAAAAAAGCCCCGAAAGGGGTTTTCAAAATGTGAGGATGCTGTATAAAAGAACCTAGTGAGGTATGAGAGATCTCGACCAGGGGGTTCGAATCCCCAAATCAGGATATCACGACACCTAGTGAGGCATGGGGGATTCGAACCCCCGACAACTTGATTAAAAGTCAAGTGCTCTACCGACTGAGCTAATACCCCATAATAAAACAGGGCTAGCTGGATTCGAACCAGCGAATGCAGCAGTCAAAGTGCTGTGCCTTACCGCTTGGCGATAGCCCTATAAATATGACACCAAGCGTGCCATTACGACACTTCACTCATAACAAAGGTGGATAAAGGGATTCGAACCCTTGGCCTCCAGAGCCACAATCTGGCGCGCTAACCAACTGCGCTATACCCACCATGCGAGACAGTGATGACCAAAAGTCTTCCTTATCTCAAATGTGCTCGAAGGGATTCGAACCCCCGACCCACGGCTTAGAAGGCCGTTGCTCTATCCAGCTGAGCTACGAACACATATCTGTCTGTTAGCTACATCAGCGAACCGACGAAGCATATTGTAACTTATCCGACATCATTTGTCAACAGTTTTGTACTAATTTTTTGAAAAATAAATACAAAATCCAAGTTACACGTCGGGGTGACAGGATTCGAACCTGCGACCCCCTGGTCCCAAACCAGGTGCTCTAGCCAAGCTGAGCCACACCCCGAAGCTGCGTTATCGCGGATTTCCGCAACGCAGATGTTATTATAACCCAGAGATTTTCTATCTGTCAAGAGAGAAGTTTGAAGCATCACTGGCGAAGATAAGCAATCGTAAAATGCACCTTTCCCTCTCTGTCAATCTCCATGATCGCATAGGAAGGCTGGCGTCCCTCCTGTCTCGGATAGGACAGACTTCCCGGGTTCACGGCAATGATGTCATCATCAATATCGATCACCGGCCGATGGGTATGTCCGTACAGCACGATATCAACGCCCCGGTCAATGGCCTCTTTTTTGATGGTCTCATTTCCCATGGATACATAATAATTGTGTCCGTGGGTCACCCATACTTTGTAGGATCCGATATCCAGTGTGATCTCTCTGGGGAGATCCGAGAAAAAGTCATTGTTGCCCAGGACGATATAAACCGGGCATTCTGCCGCAGAAGAAAGTGCATACTCACTGCCCTCCGCATCTCCGCAGTGGATCACCATGTCCGGGTGGTGCATCTCCAGTACTTTGAAGTAATTCTCATTCTTTTTATGGGTATCACTTACGATCAGTATCTTCATATTTCTTCAGTTCCTCTTTCATCAGCTCCAATGCCTTACCTCTGTGACTGACCTGGTTCTTCTCTTCTTCTGTCAACTCCGCCGTACTCTTGCCGAATTCCGGTACGTAAAAAATAGGATCGTAACCGAATCCGTTGGTCCCCTTCTCTTCATATCCGATCCGCCCTTCGATGGTAGCTCTTGTGGTAAGTTCTCTGCCGTCCGGGAGCACTGCTGCAATGGCACAGACGAATCTGGCAGTACGCTTTTCCTCCGGCACTCCTTCCAGTCTCTGGATCAGATTTGCATTTTTTATGGAATACGGCGTATCCTCTCCCAGATATCTGGCAGAATAGATTCCAGGTTCCTTATTCAGGGCATCGATCTCCAGTCCGGAGTCATCCGCCATCACGATATCTTTCGTAAAAGCAGCCACCGCACGGGCCTTGATCAGTGCATTCTCTTCGTAGGTCTTACCGTTTTCTTCAATATCTGCTTTAATGCCCGCATCTTTCATGGATACGACTTCCAGACCGGTATCCTCCATGATCATGCGGATTTCTTTGATTTTTCCGGCATTGCCGGTCGCGAATACGATTCTTCCCTGCATATTAACTCCTTGCCGCATTTGTGTTCTTATATAGTCATCATTGCGTATTAGTATAAACCTCGGAAATAGCTTCTGCAATACCTTCCGCCAGCTTTTTTTGATAGCTTTCCTGTTCCAGCAGCTGTCTCTCGCTGCTGTTGGTCACATATCCGAGAGAAATTCTGGCTGCCGGGATCTTAAGCTGCCACAGAATGTCATCTTCCTCCGCCGGGAACAATCCAATGGCCCGGTTGCTGGAAGCCACCGTCACTTGTCTGGTCACGCAGTCGGCCCATTGTACATTTCCGAAATCCGGCAGATAATACTCATCATTGTATTCTGCCCGGATGCCGTAGGTACTCTCCTGTGCATCATCTGCTGACAGTCCGATCTCCAGATACAGATCTGCATCCACCCAGTCAGCGAAGCTACGCCTTACTTCCTGTGCGACCTCTGTATCTTCTGTACGGGTAAGATATATTTTTACCATGCTTCCTTCCAACAGCTGTGCCGTCTGTCTTGCCACCTCCAGAGCGATGTTCTTCTCCTCACATCCGGAATCGGCAACGCCTCTGTCCCTTCCGCCTCCCACGGGATCCAGCACTACGATCCGGTCGTAAGATTCTCTGGGATTGACAAAATCGATCTTCAGAGTTCCCTCTTCCAGAGTACTGTGATACTCCAGGATCTCCTTCATGGACAATCTGAGCAATACGCCCTCGTTCTGTGCTTCACAGATGCCGTTTCCCACCAGGCTGAAATCTCCGGTAAGCTGATGTTCCCGGTAAAAAGATTTTCTGCCGTTCTGCACATAGATCCAGAGTTCCCTTTCCATGTAATGATTTTCCACCACTACATTTTCCGCTTTCGTACCGGTTTCCAATGGTATACAGATCTCCCGTTCTGCCTTCCTGTCTTCCGCCATGGCCAGCTGCATTTCATGGGACCGTTCCGCCTGATTCTCTGTGACCAGACCGCCCTGTTCCTGACTTAACGCAGAGATCACCACCGTCTTATGCGCTGCCGTCCAGAGCATGATGCCCATAGACATACTTCCCAGCAGGAGCCAGAGGATCAATGTAATGCGTCTATTCTGTTGTTGATCCCTGATCTGCAGTAAATTTTTCATTTCTTCTAAACGTCTCTTCTCTTCGGAGGCTTCGGTCCCAGAAACTGATAATAATAAGTCTTCATCATTCCGTTGTAGATCTTGCGGTTCTTGTCCGCCTTCCTGCCGATATCCTTCTCTGCCTGCTCATAGGCAGTGATCAGATACATACTCCAGGAATCCAGTTCCCGGAATCGTTCTCCGATGGTACGGTACAACTGCGGCATCTGACTCTTATCCTGCAAACGCTCTCCATAGGGAGGATTGGTGATAATAAAGCCGTATTTCTTCGGGTGATGAAGATCTTCCACACCACGACGCTGGAAATGGATCAGCTTGTCCACACCCGCCATCCGTGCATTTTCTCTGGCGATCTTCACCATATCCTCGTCAATATCATAGCCCTGAATATCTGTCTCCACCGACAGATCGATCATCTCTTCCGCTTCGTCCATGGCATCATACCACACCTTTTTCCCTATGATATGGGGCCATTCTTCCGCCGTAAAACTGCGGTTCCTGCCGGGTGCCATATTGGCTGCCATCATGGCTGCCTCAATAGGGAAGGTGCCGCTTCCGCAGAAGGGATCCACCAGGATCCTGCCCGCATTCCAGGGAGTCAGTTCGATCAGTGCAGCAGCCAGATTCTCCGCAATGGGGGCTTTTGCCGTCAGCTTACGATATCCTCTCTTATGTAAGGACTCTCCGGTGCTGTCCAGTCCCACGGTCACTTCATCCTTCATCAGGAATACCCGGACAGGGAAATTTTCTCCATCTTCAGGGAACCAGCTGATCTCATACTGGGCCTTCAGCCGCTCCACCATTGCTTTTTTCATAATGGACTGAATATCCGAGGGGCTGAACAATTTGGACTTTACACTAGCTGCCTTGGCCACCCAGAATTTGCCGTCCTTCGGAATGTATTCTTCCCAGGGAAGATTTTTCGTGCCCTGAAACAATTCTTCAAAAGTCTCCGCATGAAAACTTCCGATTTTGATAAGGATTCTTTCTGCCGTCCGCAGAAAAATATTTGCTCTGCACAAAGCCTCCTCATCTCCGAAAAAGGTGACACGACCATCCGCCACTTCTGTAATATCATATCCCAGATCTGTGATCTCTCTTTTTAATACTGATTCCATACCGAAATGGCAGGGAGCAATCAATTCAAAACGTCTCATTCGTTCCTCCGGATCTTAGTCATCAATTATTGCACATATAAAGTTATTATATATGGATTCTGAAAATATGTAAATAGGGCTGCCTTGCGGCAGCCCCTGAAAAATTATGCACCCGATTAGCAGCTCTTGTTCTGCTCCCTGTTGTTGCTCTTATTCTTATTCTGATTCTGGCTGTTCTGCTTATTCTGGGAGTTCTTACTGTTCTCGCTCTCGTCATAAGAGTTGTTATACTTGTTCTGATTGTTCTGATTGTTCTGTTCATAATTGTTAGACATATTTGTGACCTCCTGATAGGAAATATCTTTTTAGTTACAGGAGTAGTATGTCTATTTCGCACAAAAATATGCCCAAAAAAATATGGTACTTTAGGCCTAAATTTCTTCTTGCATTTTTATATCATTAGTACTATAATCATAATTGTAAATAGAAACCCCTTCATGATTCTATTTGCACCCTTATGTATTATTTATTTATACTCCCCTCATGAGAGCCACCAGCTTCCCCCTGGTGGCTCTTTACGTTGGAACTATTCAGAGTCAATAAATATAATCGGAGCAACCGTCAGATGCTCGCATCTGTAAGGTACTCCGATTATATTTATTTGACGAAGTAACCTCAATGAGCAAAAAGTAAGCCTCGCAGAGGCATTTTGCGAATTGAGGGACTATGAATAGCTGATTTATATAGTTGCTAGTTAAGCCAGTCCCGAAATAATTTCACCAGGAACAATACTACCACAATCGGAATCAGTACCGGTGCCAGAAAAGACAATACGGAAAATACCGCACCGAAGATCAATACTACCACCAGAATCCCAAGGATCAGCCACACCCAGCCCGGAAGCTTCGCCAGAACATTTCCCACCTTACTCTGGTGTGTTCCGTAGCCATCCTCTTCCTCTGTATAACTACGATGGACATTCTGTCCGGCAGCCTCCCGATACTCTCCGTTGCCGTAGACCGTGTTCCGGTATCCGGAACGGTTGTCTCCACCGTTGGTCTGAATGATTGTGCGGGCGATCAGTCTGGGATCTCCCAGGCTCTCTAAGACTTCCTCTTCTGTCCTGCCCTTGCGGATCTCTGTATTTATATAATCCTGGTAATAATTTACATTATCCATGACCAGACCGGGAGAAACACGCCCATTCAGCGCCATCCGCAGTCGGTCCACAAATTCCTGTTTGTTCATACTTTCACGACTTCCTCCATTTACATCATCATTTTAGCATGACATAAGTACCACGTAAATATACGGATCGGGAAGTATTTCTAAAACTTTTCTAAAATGCAAAACTATGAGAAACACGCTTTGCGAGTTTCTCAAGTTATCGCGGCAGTCGCCAAGGTCTCGTGCAAGCACGGACTTTGGCTCGTTGCTCGCGTAAATAAAAACCCCGGAGACATCATCTCCGGGGCCTTAGATGTACGTGACAGGATTCGAACCCACGACCTTCTGGTCCGTAGCCAGACGCTCTATCCAGCTGAGCTACACGTACATTTCATTTACAGGTTTTCGCCTGCAACAGTATGTATTGTAACTGCTGCGGGCGAAAATGTCAATAGAATTTTTCAATTTTTTCAAACAATTTTATCTTCTGCCTGCTTTTCCGTAGCCTGTACGACTTTTACGTCGTATTTTTCCAGGATGGCCTGCTTGAATTCTTCGTAATTGTCTTCATCATCATAGCAGGCATATTCGATCTCCAGCGGTTCCTCCGTCTTCATCAGGAGCATTCCCAAAAGTGACTTTGCATCCATTGCCATCTTCTGAATACGGATGTCGATTGCATCGTCGAATTCGTTGCAGGTATCTACAAAATGTTTGATATCATCCTCCGAGTGGAAGGTAATATATAACTTTTCTTTCATCCTCTGTTCTCCCATCTGTCCGCTTGTGGACACCCCATACATTTATCACTATTCAGAGCCAAAAGTAAAGTCTCAAAGAGACGATTTTGCGAATGAGACTCTGAATAGTAGCTGTCTTCTGCCTAGCGTGCTGCCAGCGCCTGTGCGATATCTTCACGCATATCCAGTACTGCCGCGCGGGAAGCATCTGCATAATTCTGCTCGCCAAACTGTGCGTATTTCTCCTGCTGGTATGCAGCAATGATGCCACGGGAAGAGTTGATAATGGCACCCAGTCCGTCCTCATTGAAAAAATGTACCAGATCTGCGCCTTTACCGCCCTGTGCACCGTAACCGGGCACCAGAATAAATGCCTTGGGCATTACCTTACGCAGTACCTTTCCCTGCTCAGGATAGGTTGCTCCTACGACAGCTCCTACATAGCTGTAGGAATCACCCATACAGTCAGCTCCCCAGGCTGCTACCTTTTCTCCTACCAGCTCATACAGAGGTCTGCCGTTCACCAGCTGATCCTGGAACTCGCCGCTGCTGGGATTGGAAGTCTTCACCAGTACGAAAATACCTTTTTTCTCTTCCCTACAGATCTTCACAAAAGGATTTACACCGTCGGATCCCAGATAAGGGTTCACGGTTACAAAATCTTCATCAAAACCGTAATAGCTCTTGCTGCCTACCTGTACTTTGCCCAGATGTCCTACCGCGTATGCTTCGGAAGTGGATCCGATATCGCCGCGCTTGATATCGCCGATGACGATCAGGCCTTTTTCCTTACAATAATCCACAGTCTTCTTAAATGCCACCATGCCGGGAATACCGAACTGCTCATACATTGCCACCTGAGGCTTCACAGCGGGTACTAAATCATAAATAGCATCCACAATCCCCTTATTGTACTGCCAGATGGCCTCTGCAGCACCTTCCAGTGTCTCACCGTATTCAGTGAATGCTGCTTTCTTAATATATTCCGGCACGAATTTCATCATAGGATCCAGTCCTACCACGATCGGTGCGTTGGTTTCTTTGATTCGAGTGATCAGTTTGTTGATCATATTTCCTCCGTTCTGCAATAGATCTGCCTTTGAATTTATATTATTACACAGCAAAGGCACCGCCTTCGGGCGATGCCTCCTGACCTGTTTCTATTCTACCCCAACTAATGTCAGTTGGTCAACGTACTTCTTGATATTTGAAGCATTTACATACTTTTTATGGCTGTCACCGTTTACCACCACCAGAGTCGGTGCCTGCATTACACCGTAACGTCTTGCCAGCTCCATATTCTCCTCCGCATCGATGGTCACGTAGGGTACATTTTTCAGATATTCCTTCACCAGCTTACAGTTGGGACAGGTCTTGGTGGTGAACAGATACTTGATGTTCTGCGGCTGCTCCACTTTTACATCCACCTCTTCTGCAAAATTGGACAAGGTCACCACGCTTCTGGTGGGACGCTTCAGGGAAGAATGTGCAATATCATACTCTGTTCTGTTGGCGTATTCCTGTAGCTTACCATCATTCCAGTTCTGTACCGGACGATAGTAACCGGTGATACGGCTGTAGACCTCGGTCTTCGCCCCACAGTGAGGACATACCTTCACTTCGCCCGCCAGATAACCATGCTCCTTACAGATGGAATAAGTCGGAGACAGGGTGTAATAGGGCAGCTTGTAATTGGAAGCTATGGTGCGTACCAGAGAAGCCGCTGCCTTCCAGTCGGGAAGCTTTTCTCCCAGGAATGCATGGAACACTGTGCCGGAGGTATACAGGGTCTGCAATTCATCCTGAATATCCAGTGCATCGAAAATATCCACGGTATAGTCCACCGGCAGATGGGAGGAATTCGTATAATAAGGGGTATCTCCGGGCTTTCCGGCCGTCTTGATGCCGGGCCAGCGCTTTCTGTCGTGCTTTGCCAGACGGTACGTGGTACTCTCCGCAGGGGTCGCCTCCAGATTGTAGAGGTCTCCGTACTGCTCCTGATAATCCGACAGACGCTCTCTCATATGGTTCAGTACTTCCTTGGTGAACTCCTGGGTCCTGGGATCGCTCATATCCGCTCTCAGCCAGTTGGCATTTAAGCCCACTTCATTCATACCGATCAGACCGATGGTAGAGAAATGATTCTCAAAGGTTCCCAGATACCGCTTGGTGTAGGGATACAGTCCCTCGTTCAGCAGCTTCGTAATGACACCGCGCTTGATCTTCAGGGATCTGGCTGCAATGTCCATCATGTGGTTCAGTCTTGCGTAAAACTCGTCCTTGTTGGCAGACAGATATGCGATTCTGGGCATATTGATGGTGACAACGCCCACGCTTCCGGTGCTCTCGCCGGAACCGAAGAATCCTCCGGTCTTCTTGCGCAGTTCCCGCAGATCCAGACGCAGTCGGCAGCACATACTGCGGACATCACTGGGCTGCATGTCAGAATTGATATAATTGGAAAAATACGGTGTACCATATTTTGCGGTCATCTCGAATAACAGTCTGTTGTTCTCGGTGTCGGACCAGTCAAAATCCTTTGTGATGGAATAAGTCGGGATCGGATACTGGAAACCACGGCCGTTGGAATCGCCCTCGATCATGGTCTCGATAAACGCCTTGTTGACCATGTCCATTTCCTTTTTACAATCCTTATATTTGAAATCCATCTCCACACCGCCTACCAGCGCCGGCAGCTCTGCCAGATCATCGGGCACCGTCCAGTCTAGCGTGATATTGGAAAAAGGAGCCTGCGTGCCCCAGCGGCTGGGGGTGTTGACACCGTAAATAAATGCTTCGATGCATTTTTTCACTTCGGGATAGCTTAAATTATCTACCTTTACAAATGGGGCAAGATAGGTATCAAAGGAAGAAAATGCCTGTGCTCCCGCCCATTCGTTCTGCATGATCCCCAGGAAATTTACCATCTGGTTGCATAGCACGGATAAGTGTCTCGCCGGAGCAGAAGTAATCTTGCCGGTGATGCCGCCCAGTCCTTCCTTGATCAGCTGCTTTAAGGACCATCCGGCACAGTAGCCGGTCAGCATGGACAGATCATGGATATGGATATCCGCATTCCGATGTGCCTCTGCAATCTCTTCATCATAGATTTCAGACAGCCAGTAGTTCGCCGTCACCGCACCCGAGTTGCTTAAGATCAGACCACCTACGGAATAGGTCACCGTGGAGTTCTCTTTCACACGCCAGTCTTCCACCTTGACATAACTGTTGACCACATCCTTGTAGTCCAGAATGGTAGACTTCATGGCACGCATTTTCTCCCGCTGCTTGCGGTACAGAATATACGCTTTCGCCACCTCTTCATAGCCGGCCTGTCCCAGTACACGCTCCACACTGTCCTGAATGTCTTCCACGTGGATCTCGTCATTCTCCACCTTTTTCTGGAAATCCGCAGTTACCCGTAACGCAAGAAGATCAATAATGTCATTATTGTAGCTCATCTGCGTCGCAGTAAAAGCCTTCATAATGGCATCATTGATCTTCGTCAGTGTAAAGTCCGCTTTGGAACCATCTCGTTTGATTACCTGAAACATCTTATGTACCCCCTTACCTTCGTGTCCCCATGGGCTTTCGCCCGTAAAACCTATCACGGTCTATTCTACAATACTTTGTAGGGGAAGTCAATTAAAGGATACAAGATATTGTGTATACATCAGTTCACCCGTCGATTGCGAGAGTGCTGCTTTACGCTCGCGTAAAAAGCAGTGCTCTTGCAAATCGACGAGGGGAGCGCCATCTCATGAGCAAAAGGCAGCTGCGTAGCAGCGGAAAGCCTCGAAGAGGCGATTTTGCGAATGGCGCGGGGTGAACGACCACGGGTACGAATGGCGCGGGGTGAACGACCGCTTTACGCTCTCTTCCACACCCTGTGGTACAACACATACGCCACTACCGCAGTCACGCTCTCCGTGCAGACAAATGCCCACCACACACCGGTGACGCCGATCAGGCTGCTCAGCCCAAATGCCGCAGGGATGATCACCGCCACATACCGCATCACGGAGATCACCAGGGAAGCCATGCCCTGTCCCAGCGCCTCCAGTGCGCCGGAGCTGGTCACCGACACAGCGGACAGAATAAAGCCCAGACTGATGATGTGCAGTGCTGTAATACCGATGGTAACAGTCTCCGGATTCTCGGTGAACAGTCCGATCAGTCCTCCGGGGATCAGCCAGCACAATGCCGTGCCGATAGCCATGATCCCGGCAGTCAGTTCCAGCGTCAACCGGTAGATCTGCTCCACACGCTTCCGCTCTCCGGCACCGTAATTGTAACCAATCAGTGGCCGGATGCCCTGAATGATGCCATTGGAGGGCAGATAGATAAAGGTCTGCAGCTTGTAATAAACGCCCAGTACCAGCACATACGCACCCGAATAAGCCGCCAGAATACCGTTCAGTGCGGAAATCAACAGAGACGGCAGTGCCATATTCAACGTAGCCGGAATGCCGATGCCGTAGGTCTTGCCACAGATCTCTCCTTCCGGTCGCAGATAAGTTCTGCGCAATTTTACCGGCAACGGATCCAACACATAATAGATGATATATACTACTAACGTGATCACCTGACCGATTCCGGTAGCCAGAGCCGCTCCGGCGATCTCCATCCGGGGAAACGGTCCGATACCGAAGATCAACAACGGATCCAGTACGATATTCGTGACAAATCCGGCGATCATACTGACCATGGTAGCCCGCATCCGGCCCACCGCCTGAAAGATTTTCTCTAACGTGATACCTCCGGTGACAATGGTGGAAAACAGGAATACCACATTGGAATATTCCATGCCCAGTGCCCGCACGGTATCGCTCTTCGTAAACATCCCTAAGAACCAGTTCATGCCGCAGAGGAATAAGATCATAAGCAGTACGCCGTGCAATACTCCCAGCACCATGCCCTGGGTTGCCGTCTTATCCGCTTTTTCCTGATTCTGTGCTCCCAGATAGAAGGAGATCATGGCATTCACACCCACACCGAAGCCCACTGCCACCGCCGTCAACAAGTTCTGTGCCGGATAGACTAAAGACAATGCTGTCATGGCATCTTCACTGAGCTTCGCCACGAAATAACTGTCTACAATGTTATAGAGGGAATTAAATGCCATGGACAGCATCATGGGAAGTGCCATGGACATCACAAGGGGAAATATTTTCTTTTCTTTCATATAAGTCTGGTTCATTTTCTGCTCCTTATACAACAAACGCCACACAACATTCCTGCTGTGTGGCGAAAATAAGATCGATATCTTGAAAAATCCACTCCCTCACGGGTTTTATGACCGATTATTCATTTTGTTCCAGAGCGTATTATAGGGAAGAAATGCCTTTCTGTCAAGCCTGTACGCCCAGTATTTTTGCAAATAACTGTGCCCCTTCCTCCGCCTGATAGATATTGATACCGTCAATGTCTGTGCTGTGGTTGGCAAAGGCAGGGTACAAAAATCCCGCCTCCGGTTTTCCGGCCTCGTAGTCTCCGGTCACCGGACTGATCGTGCCGATGAGAAACTGATAGACTTCCTCGGACTCCCACTGGTTCTCTTTGTCTTTTCCCTTGGTGGGTACATCGTAGCTGCCGAAGAAAAGATAAACGGCATAAGGATATCCCGGCTGGTATCTCTCCCCAATATATTCATAGAGGGAGTACAATAATGCATCATTTTTCAGTTCGCACTGCCGTAATGCCTCCAATAACTGCATAATGCTGCCCGGTTTCCGGGCTCCCTGATCCAGTCGGTAATTTTTCAGATTCACATTGGTATTGGAATAAGGTACCGTCTTGGCAATATTCAGATTTTTCTCTTTTTCGCTTCCGGACAACTTCAGAAAATGAGTATTAAAAGTACCGTCAATAAACCCTTCTTCGTCCATATAGGCTCCTGCAATTCTGGAAAAACAGTTGCGGGACACGGTCATTCTTCTGGTCAGTTCCAGCATATCTTCTCTGTCTATGTGCATTCTTAACCTCTCACCTTTCCATCATGATAACCATTCAGAGCCATGCGAAACCGCATTCTGCGAATATATCCGATGTAGGATTTTTTCATATTGGACTTTCTTCACAGCAGTCTGCTCTTCGTATTAGCGCTTTGGCTATCCGTATATTCCAGCAAGGACAGCTTTCCATCTGTACAGTCGAGAATCGCAGTTGCGCAGTTGCCCATATGCACACGCCAGAAATCATCCACAGGAATATTCAGAACGGGATTCAGAATACTGCGGTTCACCCCGCCGTGGGCCACCACCAGCACAGTCTCATATGTACCTTCTAATGGCAGCAATACCTGATCTACGAATTCACCGCTTCTTTTATACAGCTGTGCAAAACTCTCTGCTCCCACGGGGGGAATGTAGCTGCCCGGATTAGTAAAAGGCTGGCTGGCAGCATCCTTGATGCTCCGGATGTCCACGCCTTCCCAGGGACCGAAATTCAGTTCTCTGAGTCTTTCGTCTGTGGTGAGGGTGATCTTCCGATCGCCTATGATAGTTTCTGCCGTGCGCTTCGCCCGGATCAGTGGTGAACAAAATGCAATTTCAAACGGAACCTCTTTTAACCGCTCCGCCGCCTCTCGTGCCTGTTCCAGTCCCTGGGCATTGAGTGCAATATCCGTCTGCCCCTGCAAAAGACCAGCCTGATTCCAGTCCGTCTCCCCGTGCCGTACCAAATAGATCTTCATATGTCTGTATCCTCATTCTTCTGTCGTAACTTACTTTTTCTGTCCGGTTTTATCGCTACACCGTTATCCACAGTGGTCTGTTTCAAAATACTACGATTTCCACCGTTCTGTCAACCTGCTCCCGGACGTATACGCAAAAACAGTGGGTTCCGCTCCCGGTTCCCGCAGTCTTTTTCATAATTGCCTATATCGATTTTCTTATTTTTCGATCTCCGCCGTCATAATGGACTTTGCCTTTGATGTCAGTTCTGCACAGTACTCTCCCAGCCGCAGATACACCGGAATCTCTTCCTCCGTCCGATTTAAAAGCACCACCGTGATCCGCCCGTCCTTTTCAAACGCCGTCACCTCGATCTTATCTGTGTATCTGGTAACACCGATCCGCTGTGCTCCCGCCTTTAGGAAATGTGTAAAATGCCACATGGTACCCGCGGCTGCGGTATTCCTCAATGTAACGGCAGATATACTCTGCCCAGCGCTTCCGGTATTCCGGCTTTAATTTGCCGCCGTTGTTCCGCTCTCCATTGGTCTTCATGTAGACCGGCGGACTCCAGGGGGACAGGGGGATATCCAGCTTCCCGCCGTAAGCTTTCTCCGCCGCATCCAGCAGCGGCAGAATGTATTTTTCCACTCTTTCAAAAGAAAAGTGTTAAAAATTCTCATCCGCCTCTTCCCCGTCTGCTTCGTAATGCGCCAGGGAAAAATCGCAGCTGTCTATAGGAATCCGGACACGATAGGTCTCTGTTTTGGCATCTGTCGTTGCAGCGCCTGTTCCTGTTGCTTCATTTGTTCCGCTCCGTCCACATCCGGTCAGCCTGGATACTGCCATGGTTACCGCAAGTACGGTAGATAATAATTTACGCTTCATACACTCGTCCTCCCAATAGGTAAATATTGTTTTTTGTATTTATCATTATCACTGACGGCCGTCTGTTTTATTTGATAATTGAATTCTACCATTAGTTTCCATCAGGCAACAGACAGCAAATTTTCAAAAAGGGGGATTTTTTCGAATGGAAAAAGGTGGATAATATTACACTATAAATGGAAATTTAGCGAAATATCCCCGTAGCCCTTGGCAGGGTATAAGAAACGCGGCACGCTCGCGCTCTGTCGCAGAGCGTAGCGGTACATAAGCGGTCATAATACGACCGCAATGCGTCCCTTGGGACGCTATGGTACCGACGTCTGCTTACGGCACTGCTTATTCTTATACCC
>CEAF01042512.1_pt1 | contig 97514 bp, 93 predicted proteins | sample 557431 | NCBI WGS metagenome assembly CEAF01 (sample SAMEA3182068, study PRJEB8094) | gut metagenome | biome: human; feature: gut; material: Stool; isolation source: human stools | place: Canada | collected 2013-11-18 | reverse complement strand
GCCCTTACCTTACCTAATCCTAAGTTTGTTGTATTTTATAATGGTGTTAATGAGCAGCCGCCAATCAGGGTAATGCGTCTGTCAGATTTATATGCCCACAAGGACGAGATACCTAATCTTGAACTTGTGGTTATCCAGTACAATATCAATAACCTGGCGGATTGCACCTTAATGGACAGATGTGAACCACTTAAGGAATATTCAGAGTTTATCGGATGCATCAGAAGCAATCTCAAAACAATGGATAAGGGAGAGGCAGTGGATTCAGCTATTGATTATTGTATCGGAAACGGTATTCTTAAGGATTTTCTCACCAATAACAGAAATGAGGTCAGGTCAATGAGTTTATTTGAATTTGATGCGGAAGAACACGAAAAGGCGATAAAGCAGATAGCGTATGAAGATGGCTATGATAAAGGTGAAGCTACAGGCAGAGCTGAATTTGTATTGTCAATGTATAATTCCGGTAAAACTCCGGAGCAGATTTCCGACTTCTGCGGATTGGATTTAGGTTATGTTGAGGACATTATTAAATCATATTAATTAATTGATGTAACCTCAAAATGTATTTTTCATAAAAATAACCCCTCCGGAAACATGTTCATACTCTGTTTCCGGAGGGAGGTGAAATTTGTATTTATTTTGAGCACGCAACTTCTCTTTCATAATGAATACTATTGTTCGTAAATAAATCTTCAAATGCCACGGGCTTGTACCCATTAATCTCTACACAGGCATTTAAAGCACATGGAATGTTATTCTTAATAAACTCATACGAAATATTTTTTTGATGGTGGAGGTGTCCATGTATAAGAAAGTTATTTCCTTTGTCTTTATCATGAACCGCATAGACTGAACCTCTCCACTCCATTAACGGGTAGTGGCATAATATTAAATGCCGCCCTTTATCATCCTGTATTTCTTTCAAACTATCTATACTAACAAAATAATCACTTAAATTACTGCCACATGCCATCCATTTGCTGTCGTGGTTACCTACAATCAAATGTTTTTTCCCGGCAAGTTGTCTCAAATAGTAGGAACAATGCTTATCAGACTTATATATGAAATCTCCAAGTATGTATACCTCATCATTTTCATGGACTGTGGAATTCCAATTATTAATAAGAGTGTTGTCCATCTCCTCAATGTCATTAAACGGCCTGTATCTGACAATATTCCTATGTCCAAAATGTGTATCTGAGATAAAATATATCATCTACTCTTTCTGCTCCTCCGTTTTTTCTTTTTCTTTCAGGATATTTTCTACACTCTTTCTATACAATCTGATGCGGTTAGTGTACTCTTTCTTTAATAACTCTGCTTTTTCATCATATATCTGAGTGGCAAAATCAATCTCATCATATATAACTATTTTCGAAAGTTCAGGTTCTGAATTATATTGAACCCTGAGGACTATAAATGCAAAAAGCATCATCATTCCCCTTGCCAACATACAGGAAATAACTCCATTTCGTATCATAACATTATCCGTGGTGTAGTCAAATATATATCCTCTTGTATTTATAAAAATATCATATAAAACCATTAATATAAACCCTATTCCTGCTGTAAATACAATCTGTGCTCTGATATATTTTTCATTTTTTCTGAATGTTATATAACTTAAAATAGACAGTAAAACAATAGATAACGCCAACAGTATATATATTATTATACTCCATGTATGTCTGGACATTAAACCTATAGTTGATGTTCCTATAAGAATATTGTTATCAGTTACTTCTATGTAATGAAAATCTTTTACTTTCAGATATAATGCTCCGATAAAAGTGAAAACCATCAGTAAGATTTCATCTGCATTTTTATTTTGTCTCTTAAATACACTAATTGTCTGCATAAGCATAAGAAAGATAGCAAAAACTCCTATTCCGAGATATTCAACTGCAAAATACTGAATAGCAGCTACGACAAACAAATAAATTGGGTTTTCCTCATCTGACACATCGCACACAGCCATCGCAATTATCCAGCAGATGGTAAGTATTGGAATAAGTATACAATAAATATCGGGGTCATTTACTTCTTTTCCGATAATAATAAGAGAACCAATTAATACAGACATTGCCAGAGCTATATTACGTCCGAATTTGCCAAAGTCTTTCTTGAATCCAAGTATCCTTTCACAATATAAGCTGTATCCGATTTTTTCAAAAGGGATTAATATAATGCCCGCAATTAAACTCAGTTTAATAACCTCTCCTCTCATAAAAAACATTGAGGTCTTACAATATTTGATGAGAGTTAACTCACACATTAAAAAGAACGCACAGACAACTCCTGTTATCATATATCTTATAAATTTAGATTCCTTCATCTCCATCATCCTTTCTGCCTTTCTCAAGCTGCCTTTTAAGGTGTAACTTATATAATTCTGAATTCAAATCATATATATCATCACACTTTAAAAGCCTTTCTATTTCATTATCATCTACGTCTAATTCTAATCGACGAGCTCTGCTTCGTATAACACCCCTACGGATTTTTACCGCATTTAAGACTACTATTTTTTTATTTTTTTTGAACATATTGATAAACTCTTCTGCAGATTCATAACTGTTAAAGCAACATATCAGATGGCCCTTGTAATTCTTTATTATCCGGTAAAGCACCATTTTAAATTCAAAACCTGACTTATAAATTTCATCCATGTCATCAACCATTAGCAATTCTTTTATCCTTGGAGGAAACGCTAACTTAGCATGCTTTACCTGCTCACATACAACACTAAAAAGTTCATCTGGGTGGAGTAATGTTCCACTTTTATAATCTGCCAGAATACTATGTAATAGTGTTGTCTTTCCGGACCCTGACGGTCCGATTATAATCATTACTCTAAGCCTGTTGCATCGATGGCTACACCATTTTTTTATCCTGTAAATTCTAAAATTATTACCCATCGAAACCCTCCATAATATGGCTAAAAACCTCTGGCAAATAAAGCTATATCCGCTCCGAGCAAAGTTAATGAGACCTCTTTAATATCCGATTTTAAGCAATTGGTATACCACTTTATCATTGCCAAATCACCATCAATTGTACAGTTAATGTTATATTCCTCAATCAATGATGAAAGATAGTAATGACGCTTCTGTATCGCGCTTATAGTGTCATACATCATGTCTCTGAACTCAGTCTTAAATTCAAATGCCAGGCAGTGTACCAGACTATATCTGTCATTTTCCTCAGAGAGGCTGTTGTACTGAAAATCAAGCATATATCTCTTGGCATAACATGGGTCAACTGTAAATCCACATTTGAATTCCTCTAAGCACTCTTTGTTCGTAGGCTCAATCTGCATATGAAGTGAACTACTTGTGCCAATCTGAAGTGCTTCAAACTTTCTCAAAAACATTTCATATGGCTGGGTTTCCAATATTTTTTCTGTATTTTTCTCAATGATAATCATAGTTTCCTCCTATCTTATAATTATATTGTTTCGTTATTCTTCTTTTAGTTCAGGATATATATCTTCAACTATTTCTGAAATATTTGCCACCGGAACCACTTCACAGTTATATTTACCAATTTTATCCTTGTCCAATCTCTCATAATTCTGTTCTGGTATATACACTTTGCTGCACCCTGAATCACAAGCAGCCTGAATCTTTTGAAATATGCTTCCTACAGCAAATATTCCGCCGTTTAAACTTAATTCACCTGTATATGAAATATCATAGGGTTTTTCTTTTATAATGGGCCTATTTAATGCAGCAGATAGAATACTCATAAATAATGCAACTCCTGCAGAAGGTCCATCCTTCTGTACAGAACCTTCGCCAAAATGTACATGTATATGTTTCTTATCAAGGACATTTGGATACATTTTCTTAATACAAGTTACTGCTACCCTTACGGAATCTACCGCCATCTCCTTAGGCAATCCTGTTATTTCAAGAGTCTCTTCACCTTCAAGAAGTCTTGTCTCAATTGCAAACGTACTGCCTTTATTATCACTTACTGCCAAAGCCTTTGAAACTCCGGAAACAGCTTCACTCGGGAAATTGCCTCTTGGAATAGGTTCTTCTCCAAGATATTTACGGACATCATCTATGCTAATGGCAATCTTCATCCAGTTTTCCTCACCCGTCTGATTTACAAGTTTACCTGAACATATACGCTGTATAGCCATTTCAGCATCTCTAACTCCAAATGTTGAGGCATACGTTTTTAACAGATACTCCATTGTTTTATTATCCATGGAGATAGATACACCACTTGCAGCATAAGACTCCTCAACTTTAGGTATGATGTAGTCTGAAATAATTTTTTCTTTTTCATATCGTGTGTACCCATCTACTTTAATCTCTACGAATCGGTCTCTTATAACGACCGGAACATTTGCCCAATCGTTTGCAGTTGCTATAAAAATTGTCTGTGTCAAATCAACACTTACATCAAGATAATTATCAGTAAAACTGTGATCTAACAAATCAAGCAGTGCTGACGCATATTCAGCTTTAAGTTTGTCTATTTCATCAAGATGCATAATAGCTCTGGTTGTACCCACAGTTTTGATACCCTTCATAATACGACCCGGTTCACTTCCTGTATAAGTGCTTGGTGTACCGCGAAGTTCTTTGACATTACTGATACCATTAAGTGAAATTTTTATGTACTTGTAGTTCAATGCTATAGCTATATTATTAACTATAGTAGTTTTACCAATCCCTGGATCACCAACAAGAACCAAGTTGCTATTAAGTCTTTTCCCCTTTAAATACTCGGTATAAAAGAAGCCGGTAACTTCACGAATTACATTGTCCATTCCGAACAAACTTTTATGTAACAAATCACTGAGTTTTAAGGGATTAAACTCATCTCTGAATGTATTGTCTTCTTTTCGGCAGGCAAGAAGGTAATCCAATTTCTGACGCATCTTTTCTGTTTTAAAACGATCCGGATCAAATGAAGTATTTTTCTTTGATTCCTCCAAGCACTTTTTAATTTCTTTCGCTACAGAGTCTGTATAGTGCTCTTTATTTCTGATAAAACGCAACCCCTGTGTTTCTTCTACTAATTCATTAAGAACACTTTCAGCATAATCAGGTGTAACAACTGTTGATAAATCTGCCCCACCTGAACCAATAATACGGCATATTATTTTCTCTATATTATTTTTCAGATCCCGTACACCCGCATCTTCACAATAATTTCTAATAATATATTCAATCGTGCAATCTTCAAACGTGACATTTGCGGATGACAGATTATAAATTTTTAACACTTCCGGAATGACATACTGTTTAGCTATTACAAATTTATCTTCATGTGTGTACTCATCAAAATAAATAATTGCATTGAATCTGTTTAGTATAGTTTCAGGAATATCTTCTATGCTATTTGCAGTTGCTATAAAGATTGTATTTTCTGTGCTAATATGACATTGCAGGTACTTATCATAATGCAATCCCTGAAATAGTCTCAAAAATACATTCATGGGGTCACCTTCTTTTGAACATCTGTTTACTTTGTCAAATTCATCCAATCCCAATATCATTTCACTAGTGCCATGTAGTTCAAAAGCCCTGACAATTGCACCCGCATCAGCTGTATCGTATCCCGGATCAAGACCCTCAAGTTCAAATGGAGTTGAACACCCATTCAATGGAATACACTCAAAAGGAAGCTGCATAGCCTCTGAGATTGCCGTCATTAAAGCTGTTTTTCCAACACCAGGAGGCCCGACAAATAAAAAACAGCATCCTTTTCTGCCTGCTCGTTCTCTTGAAGCATACACATCTTTAATTAGTTTCTTTTGCCGCTCCATTTTAAAAAACTTAGTATCAAGTCTGTTAAAAACTTCTTCTGCGGTTACCGGAATTCGTTCATAATTTATAGGTAAAATATTTAAAATATATGACAATCTCTGTTCTACCTTATGTCTTGAATCATTAGAGTCTCTTAAAATAAACTCAATACCGCGCTGAGTATCCGGTGGATATGTTTCCTTAGTAATAGCATACTTTACCAGCTGCTCCCTTCTGGAGTTAAAATAGTTATTTACCATATTTGTCACACTGCTTTCCTTTCAACTGTTTTAATATCGCTTCCTGTTTATACACCTCCAACCTATAAAACTCTTTGATGTACTTTGCCTTATTATAAAGGCTGTTTATACTGGAAAATATATTTTTCTCCTCAAGTCGAATAACGCTGACAGTAATGTAAATTGGCAGATTGGCAACCCTAACTGCAATGACAGACAGGTTTTCTTCGGGCTGTATCGTTTTGTTTTCTTTAAGCGACCTGCTGTATGTACTTTCATCAACCATTATGAACATTTCTTCCTTGTTGTTGTGATTAATAATAATTGAATGTTTTTCACTTCCTTTTCCTACATATCTGCCATCAATCTCAATAATTACATTTTTAATTATTTCAGGTGTAGGTTCTTCATACATACGAATCGGTGCATTATCGAATACTGACATGACAATTCTTTTCGCCTTGTCAATTAATTCTTCTTTTTCTGTCATCTCATTACCTCCTTCCATCATTCTTCATAAGGAGTATCTTCTTCGTCAAATGGCAATACATTATTTTCATCTTCTTGTATTTCTTCCAAAATTTCTTCCATCCTCTTTTTTACGTATTCTTCGGATATATCAGCATCCTCATTAAACTCTTTAAACAAATCTACCGGTTCACTAAAAATGTTAGTTTCCTTAGCTTCTTCCGGATTTACGAAACCATATTCAATTTCATCTATAGGTTCATTTTCATCATTTATTACTGCTAGAGATTTTTCTAAAAGGGTTCTGTAGTATTCTCTATATTCGTCCGGTACTCTTCCTGTTGATATGCAATGAAGTATCACATATTCTTTTTCGATTGCCGGCATGATTATCGAGGTCATGTATAACCAGAAGTCATCTTCATCAAGACCTGCAGTTTTTGAAATAAGATATGAGTATTTCATTGACATCTCGCCATTATCCGGATTTAAATGCATACTAGCAAATGCTTTGTCCTTGTTGAAGTTCATCATAAATAGAGCGATAACTGCGAGAGCAGCACTCTGAGCTGCAAATGGGAATATCAATTTCAATTCTAGCCTATATTCATTTAAAATTATCTGAACTCGGAACGGTCTTCCATCAAACACAATTTCAACGGCATTCAAGTCTGGATCGCATAAATATTTGAAATTGTGTTTTTCCAATATTTTTTTTATCTCCTCAAACGTATTTTCTTCGGCTTCTAATGCAGTAATCCTCTCATTCAGTTTCTTTATGACTTCGTCAACATCAGGTTTTTTCTTGCTCTGATAATCTTCAAATTCAGGAATGATGAATTCCTCATTATTTTCTTGTTTATTAAGTTTTTCTTTGTTATCCATATGATAATCCTCCTTAAGCTTTTCTACTTATCAAATGCCTCATCTTTTAAGATTTATTAACTATGTTTCTCCAAAAATATTTTTTTTCAAGACATTGTTCCAGCCTTATATTTGATACGAAAAAAAGTGCTATATCCACAATTGTGGACATAGCACTTTTTGCAATCTTTCATTCTATAATAAGGTCTGCAAGACATTTTTCATTCTTGGGAATATTGGATAATCTTTTATATTCTTTAATTGCATAAAGTAAATCCTCTATATCTGAAAAATAGTTCTCAATAAATTCAGCTGTCTTTACAGATGGCAACTTTAGGGTTTCTTTACAAAATTCACTGGGTTTGATATGGCTTTTTACCCTACTGTATTCTGCATATTTTCCTTTATGGACAATGATAAGCATTTCTATCTCAGGTGCTGTAATCACATTAACAACATCAACCTTTGCTTCGTAAACTTTACGAAGCTTAAAATCTTCCTTTCTTGAATCCAGAAATCTATAGACAGTTATTTTCTTTGTAAAACCTTTTCCTAAGTATCTGTCCTCAAATTTTCTTGCACTTCTGCATCTGAGTACTTCATTATCCAACAAATCATCTCTTGTAAAAATAAGTTTTCCGGCATCCATCAGTTTATTGACTATTACACTTTCGGCACTTCCTTCACATATACACGCTATTATTTTATCGTTTGCCAATTCTTAGTTACTCCTCCTTAATTTTTCCTAAAATAATTGCTCTCTTTAGTTGCATATAAGATTCATAGGTTGGCACAGTCCCTTCAAGGAAATCGCTCTTGAAAGCTTCGCTCTTCTTTATATCATTTCTCGTAAGAATCTCACTAAGCTTTTGTGCGTATATACCATTTCTGTTCCTGACAATATATATACCATCATTGCGCTCGAATTCATCAAGCAATTCCGAATAATGTGTTGAAAAGATTAATGTCGCTCCATTTTTATTTACACTCTTATTCATAAAGAATCTTACCAATGTAGCAACAATTTCACGATTGAAATGGTTCTCAAGCTCATCAACAATTAGATATCCTCCCTCTTCAAACACTATCATTGCATTGATAAATATATTAATTCCTTTAATTGTCCCTGATGAAAGGTACTGTTCAAAAAGAATCGGATTTGCAACAACAATCTCCTCCCTATCGTAGAATTTTAATTTTGCCTCTCCTGTCTTTTTATCAAAAGAGATATTTTCAATACTCGGGTCTAAAAAAGCAATTAATTCATGAGGGAAATTTCCAATGAGTCCCAAAAAATTTACATTCGTTAACCTTATTAAATCTTTAAGATAAAATCCCTTATTTTTATTAAGAGATATTACAATACTGGTATCATCCTTTAAAAATTCAGCCCCATTATCTCTAACCTTTGACAACTGGTCGTCATCAAATAAAAACAAGTCTTTTTTTGATTTTACTCTTGATGTTTTCTTAACCCACAAGCGTTCACTATTGATGATATACCTGTCATCAATTTCATTATCTTTTATTCTGATAATCTCTGATTCCAGTTTGCATACACCATTTCCCGGGTCAAAAAAGAAAACTGTAATCTCTATCTTCTCTGAATCCTTTAAAATATCCTTGTTATTAATGTTATTAACCGACTCTCCATTAATAAACTCAATTACAAACGAAATTACTTTTAGTAAAGACGTCTTTCCAGATGCATTAATACCAACAATAGACATAACGTTATTTGTGTACACACTGCCAAAGCAAGGTGTCACCATTTCATTATTGTCACTTGAAACCCTCTGCTCTGCAAAAAAATCAATGTTCACAGCTCCTTTAAACAGTGTTAAACCATTTACAGCAATTTTTAGTAATTTCATTTGTGTATCCTCCTATTTCAATGTAATTAAATAATACCATTCCCCCGGCAGATAGTCAATGGTAAAAACAGATTTTTCGTTTTTATCATTGACCTTCTTAATAATTTCTTTCCATATTATGTATTATAATCACAATGCTTGTTTTTATTATTATATGGTATACTACTTATCTTATGAAATACTTTATATCTTCTTTTCCTATTATTTTATAAGATTTTGCTTTTTTTCTGAGTTTTATAAGCGATGCTCTTAGTGTTTTGCTTACTGCCTGTGGCGAGACCTCAAGTGCCTTAGCTACCTTTGTACAAGACGGTTCACTTTGATAAAAATATTTATATATAATATCTCTCTGGCGTTTCGTAAGGGTTCTTTCTATCAATTTTTTGAGTTCTGATGATATTTCTTTGATGATAATATCATTATATTCGTCTCTTTGATCTGAAATTGATTCATACAACGAATATTCCGATTCGTCATTGTCGAGAGACTCTATTTTTTCATACATGCATATTCCTATTACATCTTCTTTTATTCCGTTTTCGGTTAATATACTCTTTATTTCATTTGCATCGAGGTTTGACTGTATAATTTTTAACTCGTTTATGAGTTTTTTCGCTTTGTTACATTCAAGTCTTTTTTTATCCGGAATTTTGATTGGCTTGTACTTCCTACTCATGCGATACAGTCTTTTTCCGATAATATACAATGAATAGGGTAAAAAATCGCCACTATCAGCTCTGTACTTCGGAATGCATTCAGATATGAGTACGTCAACCGCATCGTTGAACAGGTCCTCAAAATATGAAGCGTCAAGTCCCGTCTCATTAATAGCTTTCCGAACACATGATGAAAAAGCTCTTCTATATATTGTATTCTCAAGTAATTCCATAACCGATTTTTTAGTTGCCATTTCATTTATCATAGTCATTTCATTATCCATTTTCTTGCCCTCCTTTGTTTAGATATAAATAAAAACACTTTTGAGCAAAGAAGAATGGTCTTTTTATATGTATTGTATTATGTTATACTTATTTCAAAGGGAGGTCTTTGTATATGAAGAAAGCGACAAGGTATGAAGATCAGTTAATACAATTTTGTAATTCTTATAGAGAAAAAATAAGGAAAATTAAAGAAGAACGTTTGACTACTGAAACAGATATTAAGAAATATCTGTATAGAACATTAAATAAAGAGAATATTTTTACTTACTGTTTCTATATGCAAAGCGAAGATGAGGAAAACTCCGGACTCAAATGGTACTCAATACTTTTGGACGAAATGCAGAAAAATCAACTCATACTATACCGGGATCTTTTTGATATTGTTCTAACTTTTTGTATTGCACTGAAGATACCGGTGGAAAGTATATACGATGATACCCCGGACAGTTCCCACGATTCAAAACCCACTCTTATCAAAAAGCTAGAAGAAAAAGGAATATTTGAAATATATTCAGAGTTTGGAATGCCGGCTGTTAGAAATGATAAATCCGGAATAACCTATAATGATTTACTAACTATGCAGCCAACTCCCCATGACCTTCAAGGGACAAGGACCGTATTTAACAAAATAAATGAAAAGCTAACCTCTTCTGATGAGCCGCATGAAGAAGAATATCCATTTTCATACATTGTTGAATGGCTTGATAATGAGGAAAACCAAAATGAACTCAGAAGTTCTGCTGACAAAAGATTAACCGCATTAAAAAAGATTATCCGACTGTTCCTCTTAAGCCTATCAGAAACAGACCGAGACAATTTTCTTATGTCCAACGATGGTACCGATTGGAAATCAAGAAGAATAAGATTTGAGCAATTATCATATACGATACTTCCTGAATCAGTTGCTTATGAAGACAAAGCATCTCTTTTAAATAAAATCAGTACTCATATAGACTATTATCCTAACAATAAAATTAAAGACATAATAAAAGATATTGAAGAAGAAATTTCCGAAAGAATGGATACTACAAATATTATCCAAAAGGAATTTCAGGCAATTTTAGACGGAATAATATTTAAACACTTACTTTTAAATTTAGACTCCGACCAAATGAACGAAATAAAAAATATACTTTCGGCAGACTATCTTTCAAAAAAAGGCTTTTCGGAAAGCGGTTCTATGATTTTGTATTCAAAACCATATACACCGGAGGATGCAGCTATTATTTCTAACCTCTCTAATATAAAAAATATTCATTTGTATATTAGTAGAATTATGAATGAGCAGGGCTTTTTAGATATTATAAAAGAAGCTTTTAAGGACTCTGTTCTTGCACAAATTCCGTGGAAATATTCTTCCGAATTAAGTACTGAACGAACACTTGCTCCCAAACACAGACAATTACAAAAAGCAATAGCCGGTTCCATAATCCTGACCCCGGCAACTTTTTCAATGTATGTTCAGGCATTGATAGATTATTGCGAAACAAAAAAAGTCAATCCAAAATACATAAATGAAATTAAAATGGTATATAAAATATGTAATACCAGATGAGGTGAAAGATGAATAGTTACCGTCCAATGAAAAGAAATACAATAATTAAAAAATGCTTAAAAAATGGTGAACCCGTTCATCACTACACAATCAGTAAAAATATTGGCAGGGGTGGATCCGGATTCACTTACCTTGCACAGGATGAGACAGGAAAACCATGTGTAATCAAAGAATATATCCCATTCAATAACAGATATTCGTTCGTAAGAAATAGTAATGATGTACTTGTTTTCAATTCTACAGTTTCTGAATCCCAGAAAAAAACAATTACAAACAAACTTATTCAGATTGCAACGCATGAATATGATATCAATCACAAAGCAATGATAACAGAAGCCGGAGATAATTCGCCTTATATTTTTGATTTTACAACCTTTTCTGACACTTCTTCAGATGTAATATACGGACTTATCCAGACCGTTGAAGGCGAGGTATTTTCCGAATATATTACACACATAACTACAGAAGAAAAAATCCATTTATTGCTCAAAGTTTCTGATGCAATAAAATATATTAACAGCCGTGGAATACTTCATGCAGATTTAACTCCCGAAAATATATATGTTAATTCCATGGAACAGGTACAAATTCTGGATTTTGGTGCTTCAATGGATATTGGTAAATTTAGACGCGGTACTACAGAAGATAAAAAGAAATTTGCACGAAATCTTCTGTCAACAAATGTTGGAAGCCTCTCAAGATATTACTGTTCAGAAAATCTTATTACTTTTGCTAATAGTATCAATTTTGTATCTAATGATAACGAAAGTGATATTAACAAAATCGTAGACATCCTCAGCAATAATATATCATATGCAGATGATATATATAGTTTTAAGCAAATTATATTATTCACTTTAATAGGTGCACCGGAAGCAAAAATCTATTTATCTTCCATGACAGTAGAAGAATATATCTGTGACAGATTGAAAGATGATTTCAATATTACCATCAATCATCTTCTATGTAAATTAGTCCATACTAATGAGTTTGATTTAAACATCCTGACTGACTTTTTAAAACTGATTGACTGTTATAAATCTACTTATCGCAATTCTATGACCGGTTTTGTGTGGCCAAATGAAATTAATAATAGCCTTGATGCCTTAGACTTAAAAATTAACCATTTCGACTTTTTCTACTTACTCATCTTTATGAAAGACCTCACTATAAAAATCAAAGAATTATTTGGGGCTCCATTTTGGTTCATAAGAGATCTAGACTTAGAGTTTGCATTAACTTTGTGTACTTTTCCTCTTGAAGCTGCTGATTCCATTGATGATTATAGAGCTCTCAAATCTATCTGTATCCCAGATAAAGTCGACTACTTCATCGAGATATTTTATAATAATTTTGATACAGATTACATATTCAACAAAAAAAATACATGTAATAATGATGAGTTAACTAACAGACGGCTTTTGTCTCAAAAAATATTGACTGACTTGTATTGTCTGTTCGAAAACTACTTGCAAAAAGTTTGTGAGGACAGCTCAATTCCACAAATATATATAAAAATACTTTTGGAAACCGTTAATAAAGTTAAAAATAGTGGCTCAGATATTGTATGTTACAAAGAACCGATTAAATATAATTCAAATCAATATTTTTCAGAGGAAGAAAAGGCTCAATTTATAATTAACCAGATTTATCATGAGATAAATAAAAGGAATATTAAATGGCCTGATATTAATCCACACTTAAAGCTTAACCTCTATAATTTATTTTTTCAGGACAACTTTTGTTACCCGAAGGTAATATATACCAATAACTTTACTGAAGAAATTAAAAAGCAAAGCGAATTGAATACACAGACTTTATTTAAATTTTTAATACGTTATGATGATAATTTAATTTTTGAAAAGCTAAATACTATAACTATCGACTCTAAGCCCTCAACGATTCAAAGTGAATTTCCGACCCTTAAAGATGTATATGGTTCCTGTCTAAATACCATAATAATTATTGGTGTTCCAAATAAGAATGTACTATTAAATCTTATCTCTACTGTCAGCAGATATTCGAAAATAGTCTGTTTGATAGATAACAATTATGAGCCGATTAAAGACGAGATTCACAAAATAATGGCGTCTTTGCATCATGGTGGAATAAAGAAAGAAATGTTGTATAAGATAAAAGTACATGATAATTCGAAAAACAAAATATTATCTGAAAAGGAAATTAACGATATTTTATATAATTCGGCAGATATTTTCTGCATTAATGAATGGTTCTATCTTTCATATCAAGGATGTAAACAAAATTTTGCACCTGGTAATGATGACATCCTTACTGAATTATTAATTAATTTCTTATCTGATAATCCAAAGCCTTCCTATAGAGACAACCTCTTTCTGGATGGGATATTATCATCACTTCATAATGATGTATTAACAAAAACACTTGAAGACAACAATATAACAATATTTCAAAAGATAATTTCTTATCTAAAATCTGCCAATTGTACATGGCTAACGACAACTTTTACTGAATACTTTAAAACCCTTATTATTAATAATCTTAATACATGGGATAATGCTATATATTCATATGATTTAGCAATATTAAGATACATCTATTTGATTGAAGACCTATTCAACGAAACAGATTTTGATAATATAATCGGTAGTATTTATGATATAAAATATCATAACAAGTCCATAGAATACACTTGTGAAAGATATGGAAGCATAATTTATAATTTTTTACCACTGCAAATAAATGGCAATATAGCAACAATCCCAGATGGCATGCTATTTATATCTGATGATTACTTTTTGTATGAGGGTAACAAAAAGTTTTTGTCTGATATACAGGAAATTATCTTTTCTGATTATACAGTATATATTGAGGGTGATACTTTTAAATACTGTAAAAATCTAAGAAGAATACGTTTACCCAGGAACCTTAAATATCTTAGTAACCATGCATTTGATAGTTGTAATGAGAACATTGAAATTGACTGGCAGAACATTGATTCCTTTCTTGCATTTGAATATGGGGAGCATGGTGTTTCTATAACAAAAGAAGAATATATTAAAAGATATCTCAAAAAAAATTCTTATTTGCCATCAATTGAAGAATATATTAAAAGATATCGCGAAAAAGATCCTTATTTGCCATCACTTGAAGAATTTATGAAGAGTTTAGAGGATGATGATAGAATATATTTAAAAATATGCCTTTGTCTTTTATAAAACCATTAGATTTTCTGAACTAATATTAAAATAAATATCTGTTCAGTAGAATGATTCAGTCGGTACAATTTTTCATGTTAGAATCTGTTGCTAATTTGCGCATGAGATTATTATTGCAAAGACAAGAAACCTGACAAAATCAAGAAATTATAAATTGTACCGACTGATTTATATAATCCGTCAACCTATATGAATAAAATATTATTCGTACATAATTTCAATTAAGGAAATATCATTACCTAACAAATCAACATATTCCTCTCCTAATTTTTCTTTTAACTTTTCAAATTTGCCTATAAAATAATTACATGGTAGTAAAAATAAGTCTAATGATGTAATAAATAAATCTATATAATAATATACATCGTTATCATTTAAATATTTAAAAATATGTAATACATTTTCAACGTCTATTTCATTTATAGTATCATCGACAAAATTTTCCCTTAACATTTTTATGTGCAAATAATCCAAACCTAAATTTTTCATTAACATATCTATATCTAAATTATCAAATTTCATTATGACATTTCTCCTCCTTAATTTAGTTTCGGCAATAGATATCTTTTTCATCAACCATCTTTTATACATTAATAATATATCAATCAGCGTATGCAATTTGGTCTTTTAATGTGAATTCTTGTCATCATACCATGGTAAATAATTTTTAATATATTCGTCTTTCGAGACTCGTTTGAAACCACCATTTATCTTATCTTCAAATGTAAAAAAAGACTCAATATCCTGCCAATCCACTTCAATGCTATTACATTCATTAAATGCACCTGTACTAATGTACTGTAAACGTCTTGGCATCACTACTTTTTTTATTAACTCTCCTTGTTTGTTTCACAATCTATGTACATATTATAACACAGTTTTACTACATCAAAAACTTTATTTACTTACCTTAATTCTAAATTTTTTCTACCAATGGTTACATTTTATTAAATTTAAGGCATTTAGTTATTGTAACCAAATAACAGGCAATTCCAGACAACCGGAACTGACCATTTTAAATCAAGCAGTAACTTTCAGGAGGTACAATATGAAAAAATTAATTCATTTTAGGAGTGAACCCCATTCAAAAGAATGTCCACACTGTGGAGTAACCATGACATGGTCTCCATGGATGGCTCCTGCGGGTGGATGGACATGTCCGACTTGTGGCTTAAAAATCTGCTATAAATAGGGCATATCACATTGAATGTATTTCCGGATTACTGATATGTCAGTGATCCGGAGATTATCAAATACGTTTCAAAAGAGGTAGTACATAATGACGCTGAAAGAATATTTTACAAAATCAATCTCAAACCTTATTAATCTGATAAATTCAAACAATGATGTGAAGAACCTTACCACTATTATGATTTTTTTATGGATTATTTTAATAATAAGTTCTTTCGTAATGTTATGTAAGGGATATAGAACAACATTTGGAACTCCGTTAATGTGGTTAATTCTCAATTTGTTTTTTGGACCTTTCTTAACAGTTCCGTTTATTATCGGTGCTTTTGTCCCTGGTAAAAAGAAAATTAATCCCATTGATATGAAGCTGAATTTTTTCTTGCCTCTTGTTATTTCATTACTCATATCGAAATGCAGAATAATTCATGAATCCAATATTATTGCCATTTTCTTAAGTTCCATGATTTCAGCAATAATAACTTTGGTTTTAGTTATAATGTGCATATATAAGGGAAAGAAAAATATTTATATAACAGCCGATTCCTTATCAGGTAATAAAGTTCAGTTATTTAGTAAATATATGTATAACCGCAAAGAACGTTTTAAAATGCGTCACGCAAAGAATACCTATACCTTCACTGCATACAATTTTACAACACATAAATTTGATGAAAAATCAGTTGATGTCCTAAGCAGTGATTATATATCAAAGTGCTACATGATAAGTTATGTGAAAGAAGGAAATTTCAAACGTGTGCTGTATCAAAAACCGGATAAAGACACCATTAAAATTGTCCAGCTGGATTACCCGATTGAAAGTTATTTCTATTCATATCTTGCAGGTATTTTTATAATGCTATGGTTTAATATTCCATTTCTTGAGGCAATATATATATGGATACAAAATTTTTAAAAATTAGGAGGATTCGCAATGAGCAGAAAATATAGAATAACATGTGAAAAATGTGGTGTGTTCTCAACTTTTGAACGTGTTGATGTATGTCCAAGATGCCATCTGTCCAAAATCAAATGTGCAGTAGAATTTACAGCTGATGAACTAAATTTTGCCCTTGGACATACTGTTATTTCTCCTGAAATAAAGTCCGTTAAGACACCAATAACTGCCCAAGATATACCGGATAAAAATAATAATTGTAATGATTCCAAAAAAACTGTCGGAATTATTCCTTCCCCTCCAAAAGTAGAAACTGATACTCCAAAGAATACAATTCCAGAACCACTAAATGTAACTGTAATAAATCATGAAAGTTCAGTTGATATTGCCTTCTCATCTAATCAGGTAATTGGATGCGATAATATAAAACAGACATTAACAGCTATGATTGACAGAAAGGATATATATGATGCAACCGGCGGGAAAGATGGCATTTCTATCAGAACCCAATCCATCATCATTACAGGCGATGAATTGTCAGGTAAATCACTTATAGAGAAAGCAATTGCAGAAATCCTTCTCGACCATGGAATCAGGAAAAATAAGAGCGTCCAGGTTATCAATCTGGAAGAACTGATAGTAGCACATTCCCAGTCCGGCATGAAAGGTATATCCCAGTTATTTGAGAAAGTAAAAGACGTTATTGTTACCTTTTCAGACAATATTGACAAAGCGTTTATCCAACAGGACGGTTCCATCAGAATTAATCAGGAATTAATTACCTCGCTGCTGATGGTTATCAATAAAAGATGCACTGAAATCACTTTTATACTGGAATCATCCAAAAGTGTGGGTGCGGCATTTATTAATAATCCCGAAAACAAACACAGGCTTGTAAATGTTGATATTTCTCCTTATACAAAAGAAGAATTAATAAAAATAACAGAAAAAAGAGCAAGAGATGAATATCGTTGCTCCTTGAGCCCTGATGCTGAGACAATGTTACATAATCTCTTATCTGTCGAGAATTTTTCCGAGGACTACTCATCCGGTAATTGTATCAACGAGACTCTCGAAACAGCTTATAACCGCTACACGAAACGCGTAAAAATGAATAAGGCTACTATAGGTATATTTGAAAAAGAAGACTTCATGTGGACAAATGCCGATTGGAACGAGGTAAAGAAAGTAAGAGATGAATTAGATAACTTTTCCGAGCAGACAGAGGTAATTGAATCTGCCGATAATCTGATAAAATCGGCTAAAATCAACGAACAACGTATGAACAATGGTCTCCCTCCTCTGCAAAATGAATTATATAATATGCTTTTTATCGGACCTCCGGGAAGCGGTAAATCAACTATTGCTCCACTATTCGCCAAATTATTCAAGGCACTCGGAATACTAAAAAAGGGACACGTCCTGGAAATTGATAAAGGTGATCTTGAATCACCTTACACCGGTGACAGTGCGTCCAAAATGAGAGCATTCATTCAGCAGGCATTAGACGGGGTTCTGTTTATAGACGAAGCATACACCTTAATTGGTGATAAAACAAAAGGTAAGAATTCCGGACATGGTGAAGAAGCGATGGAAATTTTGTTAAACTCAATAACCAAATATAGAAAACGTCTGGTAGTGATTCTTGGTGGATATCAAAATGAAACCGAAAATCTCCTTAATTTTAATCCAGGAATGCCTTCCCGCTTTCCTACAACCATTAATTTTATTGAATATTCAACCGACACTTTGCTTTCTATATTTTATAAGTCAATAAACAGCAGGCAGATTGACATCTACCCGGGTTCTGAAACAGAAATACGATTACTGATAGAAAAATCAAAGAGAAGTCCTAAATTTGTAGGAGCAAGAGGTGTAATGACAATGATTGATAATCTCAACACAATAGCAAATGACAGAGTTGCAAAAAATGACAGCATATATGATGGTATTGTCCATTCTGACGTAATTAAATTACTTGGAGATTACAATGATGACAATTCCTTAGAGTCTCTTCTGGCACAGCTTAACCGGCTTCCCGGACTGCATAATGTAAAAAAAGCGGTCAACAAGCTGGTATCATCATCTAAGGGAGATCTCAAACTCAGAAAGAAAGGAATTCAGACCGGTGATTCGATTCCTATGAATCTGTGTTTATTAGGTCAGCCCGGAACATGTAAAACAACCATTGCAAAACTTTTGGCCAAGATATATTTGCAATTAGGACTTCTGAAAAAGGATGTCTTTATAGAATGTTCCGCCAGAGATCTTATTGCCGGATATGTGGGCATGTCGGAAGAGCGAGTAAGCGAGTATCTGAGCCGTGCTGAAGGTGGTTGTCTTTTCATCGATGAGTTTTACTCCCTCTGTCTTAACGAAAATAATACTTCATCGTATTCACAGGGAGTTATCGAAAAAATCAATGCTGAAGCAGATGAAAATAAATTAATGATAATTATCGCCGGCTATCCTGATAAGATGCTTTATGCAATTAACCACGGCAATGATGGCCTTGACTCAAGATTTAAGACAAGAATCCTTTTTGACGAATACACCGATGATGAATTATTAGATATTTTTACCTATCATCTTGAGAAACGAAACCTTACCTTGCCAACAACATTAATTCCAAATGTTAAAGCTATTATTGCGTCAGACAAGGAAAGGACAAAGAAACGTGGAAGTGTTTACGGCAACGGACGTAATATAAGGAATCTTGTTGACTCTGTAGTTATAAACTACAAAAGCAGAATATCTGAGCTGCCTGAAGAAGAAGATATTGACACTGCCATTACTGAAGACGATTTGAAGGAGGTATGAAATGAGTAACAAATATTTTACAATTCAAAATGAATTAACAAAAGACAAAATAAACAAATTAATACAACCACCCAAAGATTACACTGCAATTCTGCCTCATGAAATTGTCCCAGATGAACCATCTAATGACATTGAAGCAATCCTCGCCCAGCCAAGGAATTTTATGTACATAGACGCGATTCAAAAGGGTGACATTCTTTCGGATATAGACAAGCAGATAATCGAAACCCAACAGGAAAAACTTCAGAAAGAGATTAATGAATCCAAAAGTAAAGCTGAGGAAAACAGTACAAAAAATTCCAAATCAAAAGAAAAGGAATCCGAAAACGACCAGCTCATAGCAATTTTAACAACCTGCTATATCCCCGGTTGTATTGTTCATACCATTGATAAATATGGTAACATCATCAGACATTTTAGAGAGTCTGAACTTCCATCGAACAGAATCTACAAAGGATATGAAGTATGGAAAAAACACAAGAACTGTATCGTGGAAATCTACAAAAATCACATCACAGTTGTAGGTAACGCTAAAACAATCGTAATTAATGAATAGGCGGTAATAACAACATGGATAAAAAACAAAACTATATGGTTGCAGCTAAACTAACCAAAAGTATCTTAAAGTGTCTTGGAAAAATAATACTTTGTATAAACATCGTTTTGTATCAGTTATCCTGGCTTATTAAATGGCTTGTCACTCAAGGTTTTTACAAATATAGTCCAAAGATTAGAAGATACTGTCTTACGTATCAAGCCGCTTGTACAGATGCAATCCTGATTGAAGGCTATATGTTCCTGATATTATGGAACATCACATACAACGAAATGGATAAAGCCAGAAAAAAGGTATTGCTATTCAACTGTTTTTCAATAGTAGGATTAGGAATTATAAGCTTCTTTCTGCATCCATTTAACTAAAATGAAAGTGAGGTACATCAAAATGGAAACTAAAAATTTCGACTCATTAAATGACATGATACTTGGACCATCCGGTGTAGGTAAAACCGTCTTTTTATCATCTCTTTTTCAGGGAACCGTGAATTCCTGCATAAAAAAAGATGACTGCTTTGTAAATCTTAATTCACGTTCGGAGAACGGAGATAACGATATGATAAGCAGTGTAGTTAACGCAATGGGGTCCGCAAGATCTTACACTACTGATACACTTATGGGCAAGGTAAAAGGTACCATTGCAAAAATCAATTTCAATTTCGATATAAACATTAACGATAAAAGTAATTGCTTTGTAATTCCAACTCATTTCATCGATTACAGAGGAGGTGCAACTGTCTCCGCAAAAGATAAGGAGCAATTGGAAGAAACGGCACAGCTTATCGAAACAATGGAGAATGCCGATATCATAAGAATTTTTGTTGAAGGTCCTGTTCTCTACACATATAGGGACAATCTCGAAAAGGCGAAGGTAGTGACTGGTGCCAATATATACAATCAGTATTTTTCTGTCTTAAATAAAGTAAGCCGGAAAGAGAATGTCTCTGTTGTAGTAACAATTACTAAATGCGACAGTGATGTCATCCCTGCAGATTATCGTAGTAATGGCTTCCTTGAATTAAAAAAATTAGCAGTTCAGGTATTTGATGTCATATTTTGTTATGCCCATAATCTGACCGAAGAACACAACTGGTCCTTTTCCTTGGTACCTGTTTCCGCATGCCAGCCCGGTACAACAAAATCTGAATTTAATGAGCAGTATGGTACCTATTTTTGTACACCTAAGGCCGGTTCCAAATTTATTCCCCAGAACATATGTCTAAGCTATCTTATGGGAATCTGTATGCACATGGAAAGCAGAATGAAAACCATTCAAAGAGCAATAAAATTCTACACAGACGACATATGCAATATCAATTTAAAAAGCATATTTGACCGCAAAGCCAATAGGGCCAGATATGACAATGATACGGAAAAAATCAAAGAATATACTACAAAATTAGAGGAGTTAAAGGTGGTAACCGCCACAATCAGAAAGCTTTTTGCTGATAATTTACCGGATTTTACTATATATAGTGCATAAGGAGGAAAACAGCGTGGTTACGTTTAATAGATTTCTTTTTACCAGAGACGATGAGGATTATGGCTATAGAATTCATACTGATAATATTCCCAGCGGACTGATTAATGAAGCAATGGCAATGATTGATATGCCGGACAAGACTGACTTTACCCATATGTCTACAGATGATTGGAAGAAACAGTACTTGATTATGCCCACCGGAGAAAGAATAATTGTATCCCGAATTATTAATACCGGTGATTTAGATCCCTTTTCCCGTCCGATTGTGTCATTTGAGGGTATATCTATAACTCCCGGAGGTTATCGAGGAATTATTGAAGTATTAAATGTAGTGCATATGTTAAATTCCAACATTTCAATTTATGAATCATGGAAAAATGGAGATAACAGTATTTCTGTTGATGTTCCGTTGATATGTAACCCAATCCGGGAATACACCAACGAGGAACTTGACGACCTCGGAATACATGGTGAATTAAAATTATTGTACGAGAGACTTCATCTCGGATTATTGAATACAGACAAAAATATAGTCATTTGTGATGACCAGAAATTATATTCCGAATACCTCTCATCTTTGTATAGTGCCAATATTTACGATATGGGAAAAGACTATACGCTAAAAGCCGAAACACCCTCTTCTGAATCTCACCTTCCGGCTGCCGGCTCGGGTAGGATATGTCAGGTATTTATTAAATTTACTGAAAACCGTAAAGGACTTCTTGGCTACGAATGGCTGGTCAAGGACCTGACTCTTAATACAATACTGGAGAAAACAAGTTGGAAATATCTGGACAGGGATACAGATATTTCATTGATTATTTCCCAGGGTGAAAAAATAAAAAAACATTATATGCTAATGGGATGGCAGGTTTTGGAATGTTCGATAAAGGAGGACCCGTATGGATTTAACAATTTTAGCGAAAGTTTTTGACATAAGTTATAGAGAACCAAATAATATCAATTTGACAAATCCGGAAAATAACAGTATAAACAACACTCTCATCAACTGGTATGTCTCCAACTGTAATAAGCTTGATTTAACAACTTATGAAAATTACGATAGAACTCTTGTTGTAGATTCCGGTAAAGAAAATTTACTGATATATAAAATTGAATTAGAAAAAGATGAGACAGGTATTGTACCTCATGCCTATGGACTGTGCATCAATAAAAACGATAAGATGTTGGCGGAAGTATGGTTACGTTCCTTATTTATCCTTGTTCTGTCGGAACAATTTTCTTCATGGACGGAAAAAGGAATATGCCTGCAATTAGATGAAAACTATCTGTCATCCTTGGGTTCATATTCAAGTATTTCATTTACTCCAAATATAACAAACGGCAAAAAGATTTATTATAAATGGTCCAATGGAAATCTAGTTCCCGAATCCGGTATATCCGAATCCGCAAAAAAGAATATTGATTTAGATGCTGTTGCAACCGGAAGCTGGCTTGCTTCCGAGAATTATAATTACGGTTATTTGCATATCAGAAATCAATCAAAAATTGCCTACTCCTTAAAGGGTGCCTTTAATAGGAAAAATCGAGAGGCATATGTGCATAGAAAGCTATTCCATGAGACTTCTCAAGGGATAATTAAGGATGTAACAAAAACCATTGATTGTAAAACATTATCATTATTGGATTTTAAAAATACTTTTCGTAGATAAGGAATCTTCCTTAATTAATTGCTTGAAATATCAAAAAGTAGGCTTTTTCTAACAACATTAACTATCTTGAATTATGGTTGAATTATTATTTATTATGAGAGAAATGATGCTTTTTGTGGGCTGTTTTTCTTCTTGCTATAAAAATAACCTCCAAACTGAGTAATTTTATCTTACATCAGTTTGGAGGATTACACAAACTTTGGGATACTCTCGTTTTTGATATCTAGTAATACAAGTAATTGATTTTTCTTGATTTATAAACATTATATGTTCTTGAATAATTGTATTTAATTTTATAGTAGTTCAATTCATATACATATACATCATTTCTAAACCATAATGTACTTGCAGTCGCTCCGTATTCTGTCACCCACATACAGTATTGGGCTCCAAATCCAGCATGCATATAACCTATTGTACGACCACACTTATCTATATTACCGGTTGTTGCATAATCATTATAAGGCATATTTTCTTCGCTATTGAAACTACACCTCTTATGACCTATACTCTTGTTAGCGTAATGTGCACCATCTCCATATTCGACTGAATCAACACGATTACCATTATCGTAAAAATTATGTATGTGGAAAAATTCATAATAATGTTTTTTGTACTTATATGTTGCACCATTTTGATCTGTATTGTTAAGATTACTCTCATACCTTGCTTCTTCTCTTGTTTCACCCGTGTACTCTTTTGTTGAATTAATTTGAGTCCAACCTGATATAGATGAGTCATAAGAAGATCTATAATCTGTTTTAGTATTCTTTGCTACTTCTAATGTATCACTTTCAGCAACATAATTTTCTGACTCTCCACTCCAGCTACCATACTCTATCCGTAAAGTTCGGGTTGCCTTATACGTGCGACCTTTATAATTATAAGATGCTGTTATGACTGTACTGGCATTTGAGCCTTTGTTCTTGTTAAAAGCAACGTATCCATTATTAACGGTTGCAACAGATGTATCTGATGATGACCAGTTAATAGATATGTTTTCCTGATTTCCGACATCATAAGAGGCGGTTAATTGTGATGTACGATTGCCATTTGTACCACCATTAATTGATATGCTTGGCGTTTTTACACTAATCAGGTATGAATAATTTTTTCCACTAAATGACAAAGTAACATTTTTATTTCCTGCCGAATTCATATCAGGGTAGTTTTTACCAACTCTGCTATCATCAGCTGGAATTTCAGCGGTACTTCCATCATTATAGGTTGCAGTTATTACGGCACCCGCAACTTTGACTGTATCGCCAATATAATACGTTGTTTCGTTAGCATTTTTGCTTAATGTAATATTGGTTACATATATTTCAGCCCATCTCGCATACAAAGTAGCATCCTTTTCATCCTTGCAGACAGAGGACTCTGTAACCCTGTCACCGCCGGAAGTACTGGTATACCAGCCTTCAAAAGTGTATCCTTTTCTTTCAGGAGTAGGCAATGTGCCATATTCTTTGTCATATTCCGCCTTTATCGAACGCTCACTAAGAGTACCGCTTCGTGGGTCTAATGTAATTGTAATTGCCTTATTTGACCAATATGCATACAATGTATGTTCTTTTTCATCTGTTACTATATCAGTTTCAAGAACTTTTGTACCACTTCCATTTGCTTTAGTATACCAGCCCATAAATGTGTAACCAGTTCTCGTTGCCAGTTTTTTGCCATACTCTGTTCCAAGATTATACTTAACATTTGTATCTCCTGTAACGTTTCCGCTACCTGCGTCATAGGTAACAGTTACACTTTTAACTGTCCAATGTGCGTATAATGTGTGCCTTTCACCGGTTGACATTACATCACTTGACGTTACTTTAGTGCCACCATTTTTATCTGTATACCAGCCATCAAAAGAATAATATTTTCTTTCAGGAGTTGGGAGACTGTATTTTTCACCCATAGCAATATTGGTAGAAGAAGTTCCTACTTTTCCTCCATTTGCGTCAAAAGCTACTCGCACATAAATTCTTTCCCATCTTGCATAAAGTGTCTGGGAATTTACATTATTTACTTTAGTATCAGCTTCTACCTGCGAACCTGATTTTTCCGCTGTATACCAGCCAAGGAACTTATGATACTGCATTGTTGGTACAGGAAGTTCACCGTAGGTTTCTGTATAATATACCGTTCTTTCTGATTCCTGACAAGTTCCGCCTAAAGAATTAAATTTAACGGTTACAGGCTGTTTTCCAAGGCTCACTGTAAGAAGTATCTTAGTACCTCCCTTTTGTGAACTGCCTGCCTGTGGTGCCTGTGATATTACTAAACCTGCTGCAACATTGTTGTCGTAGATTTCATTTTTCTCAACTTTGAGGTTTGCTGATGTAATCATTTCAGTTGCTTCATCAAAATCCTTGCCAACAACGTCAGGTACATTAATAAGTGCTTCATCCGATACTACAGTTATTGTAATTTCATATCCTTTATATACTTTTGCACCTTTTTCTTCACTCTGTTTGATTACTGTTCCAAGTTCATAATTTTCGTCATAGATATAATCAACTGTCACAACCAATCCAAGTTCATGAAGTTTCTCTTCTGCGTCTTTATGCTTTTCTCCGACAACATTAATCATATCAAATTTAGGCGGACCTGAAGAAACAACAAGTGAAATTACATCTCCTGCTTTCGCCTGTGTTCCAGCTGTCACACTTTGACTTACGACACAACCTTCTGCAACATTTTCATCTTCTTTATAAGTTATATCACAATCCAGACCACGTTCTTTTATTATGTTAATTGCTTCCTCTTCTTCAAAGTAAACAACATCCGGAACAATATATGACTGCTTTCCTTTAGATAAAACAATTTCTACTGTCGCATCTTCCTGTATTGCTTCGCCTTCTTTAACGCCCTGTGCAAGAACGTACATTGCATCATAATCTGCGTTATATTGATATTCCGAAACAATAAGAATAATTCCCTGTTTTTCACAAAGTTTTTTCGCCTCATCAAGAGAAATACCTACTATATCAGGCATAACATCTTCATCAAAACTGTAGTCTACGTCAGGATCTCTTCCCAATGACACTGTAAGGGTTACTACTGTTCCGATACTTGTTTCTGTTCCTCCCGCTATACTCTGGGCACATATGTATCCTTCAGGAAAAACACTGTCATAATCTTCTATTATTTCGTAAGATAATTCCATATCTTCGAGATTTTTTATTGCTGTATCTTTGTCAAAGCCCACAACAAATGGCATTGAAACGCTTCGTTCTCCCGCACTTATTACAACACCTAAATTGTAATTTATAGGAACAACGGAACCTACTGTCAGTTCCTGCATAAGAATACAGTCCTCTGCAATCTGGCTGTCATATTGTTTACCGCTCACAACAAGATTAAGGTTTTTCTCTACAAGTGTAGCCTGTGCCTCATCCTCAAGCATACTTACTATACGCGGCACTCTTGTCATTCCATCAGGTATATAAATATCTCGCGGTGTATGCTTTTTGAAGCCTATAACTCCTGTTAAAAATAATACAATAAGGGTTATTATTGACACTAATGCAGTCGGCACGGCAATTTTTACACCTAAAGGCCATTTTAATATATCTATCTTCTTGATTTTACCGTTTCTTCTGACTACTTCTTCCTCAGTTGTTAATTCCTCAATAAGCGTAGGCATATCTGGAGTTCTGTCTTCAATTCGCACATTCATTGCATTAAGTATTGCATTTTCAACATTTTTGGATATTGTCTTACAATACTTACTAGGCGGTTCAAGCATGTCTTTTTTTCCATTTTCAAAATATGCTCTTCGTTCCATTGCGTCAGGTGGTGTTTTTCCTGTAATCATTTTATATAACACGGCACCTACTGCATAGACATCTGTATGTGGTCCCTGGTCTCCACGACTTCTGTACTGTTCCTCCGGAGAATATCCCGGTTTAATTATTACCGTAAGACTTCTGCTGTGACTTGTTGTCGCATATCTCGCAGCACCAAAATCTATCAGTTTAATCTGACTATCTGTGGATATCATTATATTATCAGGTGCAATATCTCTGTGTATAATGCCTGCCTGATGAACCGTCTTAAGAGACTTCATAATTGGCATCATCATCTGGATTGCAACTTTTTCAGGCAATGTTCCGTTTTCCTTTAAAAATTCTCCGAGAGTTACACCCTCAAGATATTCCATTATGATATAGGCGGTACCATTTTCTTCAAAGCAATCATATATTTTAACAATACCCTGCTCATCCTGAAATTTCGCCAGCCTTCTTGCTTCATCCAAAAACTTTTTCAAACCATCATTAAACTGCTGTGCTTTATCACCATTAAATACTGTCAGCTGTGGTTTACCTGGCATTCTTGTTGAAAATTCACTTGGAAGATATTCTTTAATTGCTACTCGTTTTTCAAGGACACTGTCCCATGCTATATATGTAACACCAAATCCTCCGTAGCCGACTACTTTACCAACAATATACTGTCCGTGCAAAATTGTTCCTGGTATCATATGGATGGCCTCTTCGGGCATAGAATTTTCTACATACCCACAATGAGGACATATATTTAATTCATCACTGTATGTTTCCATACATCCTAAACATCTTTTCATCATCATTCTCCTTTGTATCCAAAGTTATCTATTTCGCTAAGAATGTTCTTATAAAACTGTGCATCATCACCAATAAGTGTTTCAATAGCACCTTTATTAACCGGTAATTTAGTTTTATCTCCCAAATCACCTTGCATATACAAATAATCCTGTGCGGTAGGGTCCTCTATAAGATATGCTAAAAGCCTTTCAGCAACTTTTATCTCATCTTTTCCTGATATACCTGAGATACTCCAGTCACATCCTGCACGACATTGTACCTCATCACCTTCAAGTGTAATATGTTTACACTTACCGGTCATAGTCTCATATATTCCTTCAATGTCTTTACTGCTGCCAAAATATATTGCACTTTGTCCCGAAACAAATGCTTCTTTGCCATCTTCTATTTCTCTGTATTTGCCAAAATCCACTTTATCATTGTAATACTCTATCCAATCATCATCTATTGAATAGGTAATTTCTTTATCATCCGATACTATTTCATTAATATCTTTCAGAAAATCTCCGTCAAATTCTGCTTTAGTTGTGTTAATAAATACTACAGGCATTACAAAGGATGTAGGTATCTGTTTTTCCGATTTATAATATTCTTCATAATTATTCAGAAAATATAATTTGTCGGTATCAACTTCCGAAATAACATTTCCAAGAGTTTCAGCATTAGATAATACAGCTTCGTCAATACCGGTACTTTCAAATAAATCCGGCAGATTATTTTCTTCTGCCGCCGCCTTTAATCTCTCTGAATATTCTTCTTTCGGAATTGCTTCATAGTTAATTTCCACATTGGAGTACATTTCCGTAAAGTCATTTAATGCCTGTGTTATACCTTTTGCCTTATGGCTTTCTTCCATGTTATCCGCATCGTCCATCACATACCATACATTTATCTTTGCATCCGGGAGGGTTGCTTCTCCTTTCTGTTTATTCCAATTTCTTGAAAAGTATGTGACAAGTCCGGCAACAATCAGTACCGAACTTGCAATCCCTATCCATCTGAAATTCTTTCTTCTTTTTCTTACACTTTCCACAGAACGGACTTTTTTCTCGGATGTGATTGCTGCCATAAATTCATCAATAGTCTGATATCTTAAATGAATTTCAACAGACATTGCTCTCATTATCGCATTACTCAGATTTTCAGAAATTTCAGGAATCAGTTCATGTGGAGGTTGTACCTTATCCTCCATTTTTCTGTTGGTGGATTCATCCGGTTTCACTCCTACAACCATCCTATACATGGTTGCTCCAAGCGCATATATATCCGTCCATGGTCCCTGTTTATTGACAGAATCGTACTGTTCTGCAGGTGCATAACCCGGCTTTAATACGACCGACAATGTTTCATTAGCTGAAAAACGTGCTGCGCCAAAGTCGAACAGTTTAATTTTTCCGTTACTTAACATATATATGTTATCCGGTGCTACATCCCTATGAATATATCCGGCTTTATGAATATCTTTTAATGCACTGCCAACAGAAAGTGCTATTGCTACCGCCGATTCGCCATCAATTCGGCCTCCATTTTCTTTAAGGAATTCATCCAGCGTAACCCCTATGAATAATTCCATAACAAAATATGCTGTGCTGTTTTCTTCAAAAAATTCCATAACATCAACAATATATGGGTTATCAAGAAATTTTGTAGCATTACGCGCTTCATCAAGGAATCTTTTTAATCCATCGGCATAGTCTTTATATCGTTTTCCTTTAAACACAACAACATCCTTTGTTCCAGGTGTTCTATATACCAGTCCCGCCGGATAGTATTCTTTTATCGCAACCATTCTCTCCAATTTGGTATCATACGCTTTGTATGTAATTCCAAATCCACCGAATCCAAGAACTTTACCTACAATATATCTTGATTGGAGCACAGTTCCTGCAAATAACATATACAATTCTTTTGGTGGTTGTCCCTCCGTATATCCGCAATATGGACATACCCCAAGGTCTTCATCATATTCTTCAAAACAATTATTGCATCTCATCATAAGCCTCTGATTTCGTCTATTTTCCTATATAGTCATCCCATGTAAACTCAGGACCGCAAAATGGATAAAACATAAACATAGCTTCCCCAAGCTGAATAATATCTCTTGATTTTATTTCTGAAAAAGTCATAAGAAGTTCATCGTTAAGATATACCATTCCGTTACCGTCACCAGGCTGTATCAGAAAAATTCTTTTCTTTGGTTCATATGTAATAACTGCATGCTTATCCCTTGAAACTGTTGGCTCCGGTATCATTACATCCATTCCGGCTCCTCTTCCTATCATGTTTTTGCCTGCTTTAAGATTAAAACTTTCTCCCTGACATTCGTCTCCTTTAATACAAACAAGCCAGCCAACAACAGGTTCTGTCTCTGCATCTGCGTAAATACCCACAGTTTTTGCCGAGTCATAAGCGGCTGCCGAGTTGTATACCGGTTTCTGTATTACAGGCTCAGCATGTGACACCAATTGTGGAATAGGTGTTTCATTCTGAAAAGCACTGTTTGAGTTTTTCTGGGTATATTCAACACTATGTATTTTTTCTTCGCTCTCTTTAACCGGCTCCATTGCAATAGTCTCAACTCCTGTTGAAGTCCTGACGCCCGTTGTTATATGGTTGTCATCAAGCTTAACCGAATTAGATATTACGTCTGTCATTGCCTGAGTCGCACACTCATCATTATTAATTACAGGTTCATAATTTTCTTCTTTCTTAACATTTCCAAACGGCCATTTTTTCTTTTCTTTATGCTGTTTTTTCTCTGCTACATCCTGCATCAATAACTTCTCATCGTCTTCTTTAGTTGCTGCGGGATAACCGCAAACCGGACACACACTATATTTTTCTCCGTCGAAAAAGTGTAAATCCGGTCCTGAACATCTTGTCATTTTCATATTTTTATCTCCTTTTTTATCTTATTCTGCATATTGCTACTGTTGTATTATCCTGATTTTTTCCTTTGGCAAATAAAGCGGCTTTATGTATCAGTTGCTCTGCCATACTCTTTACATCCCTGTTTTTCAGTAAAATATCTTTTATCTCATTAATATTGAGGGATTTATACAAACCGTCTGTTACCGCCACTAATATGTCATTTTTATTCAGCTCATACAATTCCTTATTCAGGTCGTAAATTTCAATTCCACCCAGTCCGAAATAACTGCAAAGTGTGGACTTATCTTCGCTTAGTTTTAAATATTCATCATAGGATATTTTTTCTAGTCTATAATCATTTTCTGCCTTTAGAGCCACTGTATGATCTCTTGTTAATTGGGCAATGGCATTATTCCTTAAAAGATATAACCGGCTGTCGCCTACCGACAGGCAATACATTCCTCTCTTTTGCAATGCCAGCATTACACAGGTACTTCCTGCATGCATTTTCTTTCCGTCTTCGTTATGTAGATTGGAAATTCTAATATCAACTGAATCCATTGCATATACAAGAAAATCTTCATCAATTTTTTTCTGATTAATTCTCTGCCTATATAACCTGATTAACTCATTTACAGCTATACCGCTTGCAAGTTTACCGCTTTCAAATCCACCCATGCCGTCGCATACAACCACTGCCGCATTTTCTTCCGATACATCAATCCCGTAAGCATCTTCATTTTCTTTTCGCTCACCGATATCACTTACAATTGCTATTTCGTAATATTTATTTTTTTGGTATTCCATATTACCCAATCCATATTCCTATTGCGGAGTTGTTGTCCATATTCTTGTCTTTACCATTTTCATGTACAACCTCTGCCATTTTTTCAATCCATTCCTGTACGGTATTGCTTTTTTTTAGTATTTTACACATTTCTTTTTCTGTAATAAGTTCCCAAAAACCGTCGGAGCACATAAGAATGGCCTGACACTCATCAGTCCTCAATGGTTCTTCTATCTTGAATGCCGGTTCTTCCCATTCAATTCCCATTACCTTAAGTAATCTGTTTCTGTCAGGATGATTGCGAATATCCTTTTCTTTTATTTCCCTTGCCATTACAAGCATCTGAGGAACGCTGTGATCCAATGTGCGCTCCTTTACTTTATTCTTTTTGAAAACATAAATTCTGGAATCTCCGATATATCCTCTATATACGGTATCTTCTGAAATCAACACTGCTGTTGCAGTTGTCTTCATTTCATCCTGTGCTTTCTGTGCTATCTGTTCGGAAAGGAGCATACTCTGTGCAACCATAAGTGTATCTGCGATAAACTGATCAGGTTTACTGACTCCCGCGTGGTAACACTGGTCAAATACTTCCGTTACCATACCAGAGGCAACCTCCCCTTTTCCGTGTCCTCCAAGACCATCACACAACACATAGCATTTTTCTTTTCCATCCTCCAGTGTAATGCAGGAATCTTCATTTACTTTTCTTCCACCTACATTGGTGTACATATAACTGGTTATCATTGATTTTCTTCCCCTTTGCGTTTTTCTTCCATATAAGTATCTTTAATCTCAAACAGTTTTTCTATTCCTTCAAAGTCATCATCTCTGTAACCTTCAAAAACAACCTGTTCTATGTCGCTTCTCTGAAATCCAAAGTGTGCTCTTAAATCTATATTTCCTTCAGGATAAGGTACTCCGACATAATCAAAACAGACATCCGGATGTGCACCGTGGCTTTGAAGATAACCAAATATCATCATGTATTTTTTTAGATTTTTAACCTTAACTACTGAACCTATTGGTAATATTTTTTCCATCTAATGTACCTACTTTCCTAATCACTTCTGAAATATTGATTTGAACCCATCAACCATCAGTTCTACCCCTTCCATGTAGAAGTTACCAAATCCGCCGCTTTTTTTAACAGCCTCCTTAACTTCATCTACGGTCTGTCTGCCTATATCATAATATGCAGCTGCACCGGTTTTTCCGTTGGTATTTTCACGATAATAATCCGTTACCACTTTCCCTCCCGGAATTTTATCGATTATATCAAATCCCGTATCAAACCCAACATCAAATGCGGCTTTAAATGTAGAACTGTAAATTAATTTCCCCAAGTTTTTTATATTAGGGTTATTCCAATATTCTCCATAGTTATCTGCAAAATTGTTTACCATATTTTTACCAAGGTCTTTAACCAGGCCTGCACCCGGTACAGAGCCCGCCGTTGCTGCAATCAAAACATCTTCCGCCATATCGATTCCTGTCTCTGCCGCCTTTTCGTAATTTCCTTGCTCCAAAGCATCTATACATTCAACTGTAGAATTAATATACTTAATTGTCTTTTGCAACGGCTTACTTATTCCTATTTTTTTTACTAATATGTCTAAAGGTCCGTCTTCTTCTGTTATTTCCAAAATTTGTGTTATATCGTTTAAATCTCCGTAAGCATTTACAGCATTAAGCCACTTATCATTTAAAAATCCGACACCATTTTTCAGTGTTCCTGAAATAAAAGAAAAAGGAGATTTGCTAAATGCCAATTCATTTTTGGATACTATACCACCAGTTCCTATTCCTGTTGCTAATGGAACATCCGACAAGTGTTCCTTCAAAATTTTTTTTACATTGCCTTCTGCTTCCGAAATATTATTTTCCACTGAAATTATATACAGTCCCAGTTTTTGCATGGTATTTTCAAGTCCCGTAAGACGTTCAACTACTTTTCTCAGCCTGTATTCAATTGAATTTTTATTTAAAACATTTACGTCAAGTCTATTAATGTTTTGACTTACAACATTTTTTGCCTGACTGAAATAGTCACTTTTGATAATGTTTATTTCTTTTTCTGTTTCACTAATTAATCCCAAATCAATATCAATACCTGACATTTCTGATTTCCCTCCTTATGTTTCTTTTACTGCAATAAGGACATTTGCCATATTCGGCTTCATATTTGTTGTCGCATCTGGAGCAAAATACTACTCCGCTTATATTCTCTTTACGTCTGTTTTTCTTAAAAAATGAAATCAAAAACAAAACTAACGTTATTAAAACAATAATTGCCACAATTATTACAGCTATCCAAAGAACAATTTTACCGGCTCCTGATTTTGTACTCTCTTCTGATGCCTTAGTAACATAATCATAATCAAATCCCATTAGTCGGCAGCTCCTTTCACCGTAAGATAAAATTTATACATTTTGTCTGCGAATTTAACCTGCATGCCATTATGCAATTCAACAGGAATCCCTCTCTCCAGTTCTTCCCCATCTATATATGTATGATTTGTGGACCCCATATCTACCAGATAATAGATTCCGTCAACATATGATATGTATGCATGATGTCTGCTTATATGTGTACTGTTCACTACCAGATCGCAATCTTCATTTTTTCCTATAACATATTTTTGAGAAACTATATCAATTTTTTCTCCTGTATCCATATCCAGTAACTGAGCGAATTTTAATTTTTTCTCTTTAATATTTCCATATTCCTGCACTCTATCTTTTTTTTCTGTTGATGATATCTTTTTTATCAATTCCTTAAATTCATACATGGAGAAATTAATTTTCTCTTTAAAATAAGACAAGTATTTCGTCACATAGTCTGCATTTTCTGACCTTGTAAATACAACGTAATAAGGAAGGTTTCTTAAAAAATCTAAAGTTTCATCCTTCTTTTCAATTTGTATTAACGGCAGGTAAATGTATTTAATTTTTTTAACCTTGGGATTATAAAATACGTAATTCATATTCAAAACAAGATTATTCTTCTGCATATATTTTGACTCTAACTTGTCAATTAATATCGGTAAATCTAATGCTATGTTAGTAAAATCTTTTTTCTTAATGCCCACTGATATTGCATCCATAAAAGGTACATATCCGGTTAAGTCATAAAACAACTTAACCTTATTACCTACTGTAGTTATGGTTGGTGTTATCAATTCCTGCAATTCACCGGAATTAAGTATTTCGATTTCTCTTCTGTTTAGCTTTATATTTTTCTGGCACATAACTATTACTTTGTCATTCTTTCGATATACCTTAAATTTACCTGCCATAATAAAATACCTTTCCTATTTTCTTTTGCTTTTTTTACTTTTCTTATTTACTTTAGTAGATTTCTTATTGGATACTTTCTTTTGAATTTCTTGCTGCGAGGCTTTTAATCTTGCTTCCTGCTCAAGTCTTTCCTGTTCTTCCCGCTCCTGCTGTGCTTTTAATTCAGCTTCTTTCTTCCTTTGAATTTCTTCCTGACGCTTCTTTTCAGTCTCCTGATGTTTAATTTCCGAAGCCGTACTGTCTATGAGCGATGCTATATCCATTATCTCCTGATATATACTTTGAATTTCACCGTTTAAATTGCCGAGCATATTATTGACACCCGGCAATGACGGTGACTTAACGCCTGCTTTTATATCTTCTTTAATTTGATTAATTTTTCTCTGAGACTCAACAAATTCAGAAGCTTCCTGCCTTAATGCTGATGCTATATTTTTTGCCGCTGTATCATTAAAATCCATCTTGTCACCTTTTCTATTCAATAACATTAACAGAACATACTGCCCTGTACTTACCGTCTGATGTCTGGGCAACAATGCTGACTGTTCCTTCCGATATTCCCTTTACTTTTCCATTTGTGACTGTTGCGATTGAACTATCCTCTGAACTCCATTCAATATCCTTTTCTTCATATCCTTCAGGAATATTTTCAACTTTTATTGTTACTGTTTTTCCTGCATCTACTTTCTGTGCAATATGATCTAATGAAAGATAGTTTCCGATTCCCGATTCATCCTTGGTCTTGTCAGGTTTTTTAACTCTGTATGTTATTGTATAAATATTAAAGTCATCACTGTACAGCTCCTGTTTAGCACATAAATTTCCAAATCCGCTGCCGCTTTCTTTTCCTTTATCAATGCTGTCCTTATCTGAAATTATGAATTCACCTGAGATAAACTTTCCAAGTAAGCATTTCTTTGTTTTATTGAACTCTATTTTTATAACAGGCATATATGCGTAAACCTTTATATCCATATCTGCCTTTTCTTCACAAACAAGTTCATCACCATCCATATACGCGTTGGTATTAAAAGTTTCTTTTGCTGAGGCATCAACTAATGCACCTGCTTTTAATCTTAATGAGATTATATCTATTCCAAGAGCCTTTACTGCTACAGCTACTGCTGCTCCTGCCTCTATTGATGCCTTAACCTCTGCGTCTGTAGTAACCTTGCAATCATTACTTTTCTTTACATTTTTTTTCTCATTTACTTCTAATTTACTATTGACATTTATTGTTGTTTTAACTGATACTTCACCGTTTAAATCAGCGTATAAATACAAGTCAAGATCAACTGATGCTATTCCTACAGTTACAATTGGAATCGTGGCAATTTTGACTTCGGTATTTAGTTTTCCGGTTATAGATAAACTATTTACAATTTCTCCTGATACGCTGACGGACGCACGTTTAAGTTTTAAAATCTTATCGATTTTTACATCCGGCGTTACCTTAAAATTTTTGACTTCAATACTGCCTTTTATTGTATATCCTGAACTAAATGGCTTGGATGGGGCAATATCATTATCACTTGATTCATTTAACTTTTCCAATATTGCATCATCTTTTATAAGTCCATTTGAAAAATTTTTAAGCATATCTGCAACATTAGTATTTGTAAGGTCTTTTCCCGTAATATTCATATCTTTAAAGGCATCTGCAACTTCCTGTCCCACATCTGCCATTTCAAAATCCGCTTCTATACGTGGATCACCTGTTACGGCTTCTTTGTGACTAAATGACGGATAACCATTGCTGTCAATTACAACACCTACACTGTTTCCATCTTCATCCTCAAGTGTCTTATTTGCCGATGCCGTTGCTTTAGGCGGTTTATCCGAGCTTAATTCAACCTCGAACTTAAATCCTTTTTTTGTTTTTTTCTTTATTGCATCATTTTGTATATATGAATATTCGTCCTGACTATTTATAATACAATTTGAATATTCTGCTTCAGGTAAGTTAAAATATGTTGTTTCCGCCGAATTATCATCTTCAAGCGGAGTTACTTTTATACCATCTTCCGGAATTATGTTCTCATAATCAGGGCAGTATGTTCCTTCTATATCAACTGATTCAATTACATCCTCTGCATCCGGAATTTCTGTAACAATCGTATAAGTTCCGTCCCCGTTGTCTTTTTTAGATACAACTTTAAGTGCAACCTGCCCACCTGTTCCATTTTCAGAATCTATTATAAATACATCACTTTGTTCTAATTCATCTGCAACTTTTTCACTAACTGTATATGTACTGTCATTTACTAATGTGATATCATCTTCTTTACTATAATCCTTAATATTCTCAACTAAATCTATATCACATACCTGATTGGCATTATCTGAAAAATATAATGCCTGCGTTAAGGCAATAATATTATCCGCTTCTTCCGGAGTTATTCCCTGCCTTAATTTTTCCTCCGTATTATCCTCTTCATTAAGGATTTTATATTCTACCGCCTTATTTAATATTTCTTCATTAGTCATATCCACATCAGCGGCACTTAAAATCATTGTTGCCGAACTTACCGCAAATCCTAATGTGGCTACCTCATCTTTTTTAAACTCTTTTTTATCTGTTGAAATTACATTCCATTCGTAACATGACTGGACATAAGGAAATATCTCTGAATCAGATGGAACATCAGTAAAATAAGGAACTTTTTCATTATATTCATCCATTCCCCAGATTGTACCGATTGCTTCTACCCACGCACCTCTGGTAATGTACTTAGATGTGTCATCATCAGTATTAACCTTTTTTGTACCACATCCTGAAAATGCAGATACTACCATTATCATTGCGATTACTAGTGATACAATCTTTTTTAACTTCTTCATAACGTACCTCCTGTATTCTTTCTAATACTTTGAAGTGAGCTTGCCTGCTCTGTCTTGTGCCGCATCCTGTGCAACATCATATGCCTCTGCTGCCTTTGCAAGAAAATTTACATAAGAAATAAAATTGTTATACAGCTTTTTGAAATTATCCCTAAATCCCTGAATTTTTTCGTTATATTTACGTGCATCTTTTCCAAGCCATTGTTCGTAACCAAATATATCGTCTACAATACTGTATATTTTTTCATATATTGACTTGTAATTTTCTGCTTCCTGTTTGATAGATTTACTGACCTTCTCAATGGAAGCTGATTCGACATTGATTTTTGTTGCCATATTAATACCCTTCTTTCCTTATATTGTTTACCTGCCCTTTTCAGGCAGGTAAACATATTATAGTAATATTATTTAAAATGAAGTTCATTGGTTGCTTCATTAATATTACCTTCTGTTTCGCTGTATATTCTTGCTGTATTTTCTAAAAATGCACCATATTCTTTTACAACATTTTCAAATCTTTCAAATACAGGAGTCATGTCATTCATAATAGATATCATTCTATCGGATGCATCACTCTGCCATGAATCTCCAAGACTCTTAACCTGTCTCTGTATACTATCAACAGCACTTCTGAGATTACCTGCTTCTTTTTTCATATCCGAACTCTTTAAATTGAGCTCATTCCAATCAACATTAATATTAGCTGCCATAATTTTCTTCTTCCTTTCTATTAATAATCTGTTGTTAATTTGCCGGCATCGGATGTTATATTATCCTGCGCCGTATCATAAGCCTTTTTAGCATTGGTTAAAAAAGTAATATAGCTAGTAATATTTTTATCAAGGTCTTTAAAATCACCTTCAAATTCACGTAACTGTTTTGAAAACTTAGTACTGTCAACACCTTTCCAGGTATTATTCAGTTCATTATCAATTTCATATACCTTTTGGTATGCCCCTTGATATGCACGCTGATATTCCTCAATTTGTCTTTTGACACTTTCTATTTTTTCAGTGTCAACCATAATTTTAGTTCCCATAACTAAAGTCTCCTTTCTTTTTTTATATTAATAACAGTTCAGTACCGTCTGTAATCCCGGCCTGTTTTACTGTTAAATTAATATCAATGAGTTCTCCTGTTGTTCCGTAACACAAAATTGCCCCTGAAGGATTGAAATCCTCATCAACAAGCGTATCAACCGCCTGTATAAGTAAGTTGGTCAACTTAAAAACCGGTATTTTTTCAGGTATTTTTACTTCGTAATGCGTACCGGCTCCCGGAACATTTACATCTACAATTATTCTTTGCATACTACACGCCTTTCGCTTTCTCGTATTGCCTTACTGGTTTAATTATTATGTATTCATCAGAACTTACCACAACTGCATTGTCTTTCTTAACTTTCTTAACTTCTCTGTAATTAATTGGATTATTGAAAACCGACTGCTCATCGATTCCCACTCCTACCCATACATAATCCGAGCTGTCAGCTCGCATTACATACCAATTGCTTCGGTTATACTTTTTAACCGATTCGGCTATATCACATAAAACGAAAGTAACGCTGTACTCCAATTCACAATGCTTAATAAGACACTCCAATTTGTCTTTTCCGTCTGTGCTAAGATTGTCTATAATACTCTGCCAGTTCATAATGAAAATAACTTTGCGGTCAAATGTTAAAGTATTATCATCTTTATAACTGTTATTTCTTTCAACCATCATGTTATATATTTCAACGATTTTCGATTCTTCTGTTTCTGAATCAAGAATCGTAACTTCACAGTTATCAATTCTTGAGACAAGCTCAGCTATTCCTCTGCCTGTTGCAATAACTTCATCAATATTTTTTCCTGTAATAACATTGACTACTGATTTTTTCAAATTAACAACCACAGGTTTTACTAAATCAAGATCCACCCCGACCTGAACATTTTCCAATGTCTGAGTTATTTTAATATCCTCAGGTGTCAGTTTTTCCGGAACCTCAGGTACTTTTATTACATTATCATCTGAATAATTTGCATTAAGTTCACTAATCAACCCTGTAACATAAGCCTGTAATTCTTCGTCTTTACATATATGTGCGGTCTGAAATTCATAAACACTGTTTTTTAATATCAATCCTCGTCCAATTAATTTTGATGGATATACACCTTTAACGTTTCCAAAAACAGATGAATAATCTGACTTATCATTCATTTGAAGGACATATTGTTTTCCAAAATTTTGCGAAATCTTATACTTAACTTCATTAACCGCGGTTGCAGTTATTATAAAGTAGATTTTGTATTTGCTTCCTTCTCTCGACAGGTATGCAAGTTCATCAACAAGATTTTCATACAATTCATTGAAAGCTGCATAATTATCTATTATTGTTATTATTGCACTTAAAGACTGACCCGTTGCTTTTTCATACAAATCAGGATTACCGCTATATTCGGCTAACAGTTTTTTTCTTTCATAAATCTGCTCTTTAAGAATTTTCATAAGTCTTATGAGCTGTTCTTCATCCGATGACAGCAGTACATTTCCAACATGAGGTGCTTTAGCATACATTTGTAATGCTTCAGAACCAAAATCAATAAGAAACAGATTTATATCGGACGGTGTATAATTCTCTATCAGTCCACAAACCAGAGTATTAACCAATAATTCTTTTCCGCTTCCTGTAGCTCCGTATATTATTGTGTTCCCACATTCCAATACATTATGTACTACAATGTTCTGTTGCTGGTTAAATGGGTCATCATATTCTCCAATAACAACTTCCGGACTATCTTTACTTAATGGACCGTATTTATTAATCAATGAATTAACTGTAATAAATTCAGGAATTTCATCCATCCACAGCTTTCTTACAGATATATTATCCTCATCAGCTATTTCAGATAGATAATTCACAATACCCACAATCTGTTTTATATTGTTTACGTTTTCTTCATTTTCCTTTTTAGAATCTTTTACTTCCTTAACAATTCGTCCAAGGTTATCTATTATCTGGACGCTATCTTCTTCTTTTGATTCAACTTCTTCTGTCGGAACATATGGAGCTCCACACCATGCTGATTGTCCAATGTCAAAAAACTCATTATATCCGACTTGCAGATAAAATCTTCCAGTTGCTGACAGTTCTGCTGCATCAGGACGTTTAATCATGTCCATACTATCCTGCTTTTCCTGAACCTTTAAACATACTCGGAATCGGCTGTTACTCCATATCTGGTCATTTACAACACCGTTAGGTTTCTGTGTTGCAAGAATAAGATGCACACCAAGGCTTCTTCCGATTCTTGCCGTACTGATAAGCTGGTCCATGAAGTCGGGCTGTTGTGTTTTTAATTCTGCAAACTCGTCAGATATTATAAATAAGTGAGGTACGGGTTCGGTCACAATACCTTCTCTGTACAGCTTTTGATATTTATAAATATCCATGGTTCCTTCATTGGATATTTGTTTTGCTTCATTAAATATTGATTGTCTCTTTCTTAATTCGCTTTGTATTGATACAAGAGATCGGTTAATTGACGCTCCGTCCAGATTGGTAATTGTTCCCGCAAGATGCGGAAGTTTAATTCCCTTCTTCTTATTTTCAAAGGCTCCGGCAAGTCCCCCGCCTTTATAGTCAATTAATATAAATGCAACTTCATCCGGATGATAATTGACTGCCATCGATAAGATATATGTAATTATAAATTCACTTTTACCAGAACCTGTCATACCGGCTACTAAACCGTGAGGTCCCTGATACTTTTCATGTAAATCCAGATAAAACAGATTTCCGAGTGTATCAACACCGACAGGTGCTTTCAGCGTTACCGTAGGGTTATTTTCTTTCCATCTGGTTCTGATATTAAGATGCTCAATTTTAGATACATTGTACATCTCAAGAAATGTAAGCATTGACGGCAGCACTTCACTCGTTGATGATAAATCAAGCTTAATTCCGCTTAATTTCCTTACAAGACTGTTTATACTATGCACTAATTTTGTGTCTGCCTTAAAGGATTGGCAATTTCCGCTTATATCATGCTTATCATAAATTTTTGATTCGTTCTCTGAAATTTCAATTATTTCACTACACTCTTTAGGCAGATTTCTTATTTCATCTGTAATACAAAAAACAGAAAAACCATACTGTTCTCCATCTGTATATATTTTTTTCATGGTTTCACTCTTTTTTGTAAGTTCTTTACTTGCATTAAATATGATATAGTACTGACCTATCTCAACTTCTCTATCCGCATTATTGTATCCTTCAATTATTTTATCTATATACGCAAACATTTCATTTGCATCATTTTCATTTGATACAAAGAATCTCATGTTCTTTGAATTATCCCAGATATGCGGAATCCATTTAATATAATCCCAATTATTCTGGTCATCAGAATCAGCTATTACCATTATCTTTACTTCATCATAACTGTAATCCGATGCTATTCTTGTAACCAGACATTTAATAAAGTCATATACAATATTTAAGTCTTTTCCAACAATACCGCTTACACTGTTTTTAATAAGTGAATATGTAATCGGAACATTTTTCAGTATCCTCGGTGTATTGGAAAGAGCCTGTAAATCATCCCATAAATTATCTTCTTCAATCGTAAATCCTCTTTCCGGAAAATCTATTTCTGCATCAAGTGGCTTATCTCCGATACCAATTCTTACTTCCAGAAAATCATCCTGACCGATTGTTCTTTCCCATAAATTTCTTTTTGCCAACATGATAATATCTTCACATTCCGTTAAAGAAACATTGTTGCTTTGTAAAATTTCCGACTGTTCTCTTATTGCTTTAATTATCCTGTCTTTGGTTTCTGTAAGGTATTCTCTGTATTTGCTTTGTCTCTTATTTTCTAATCTGCTTTTTTGTCTCTTTTCATACTTTTTAGTAATTGTAGGCCATAAAACCGTACCACTCATCATAGCGACCGCCATTATAAGAGTAGGAGCTATTGATGATATTGAAGCATTTCTTCCTACAGCGTTAATTACCGAAAATGCTGCTGTACTGGCAGAGCCCATACCCATTGTAAGTGATGGACCTATCATCATTGCCATAGGTGTTTTTTCCGTATCCTGTTGTGCGATTGGAGGCGACACCCTGAATTTTAAAGTATCTATACGACTTGTCAGTCTGGGAGATCTGTAAAAGAAATTATCTGTTTCTGACTCATCGTCTTTAATTAAGAACAATTTAGTTTCTGACTCAAACATTTTTTTCAAAACATTTTCATTACACACAACATTTTTGTTAGGATTATTAATACTGATAAAATCGTTTCCTATAATTATTCTTAATCCCATAATATAAATAGTGTCACCCGGTACCAGAGTATCCAACCCAATTCTGGTATTATTGACATAAGTACCATTGGTGCTGTTATTATCCTGGATTGTCCACACATCATTGTTTCTTCTGATTATCGTATGGTTTGCAGATACAAATTTATTATTGTAAACAATTGTATTTCCTGTTTCTCTTCCAATTGTAATATCGGTATTAACAGGAATGTAATATCTTACAAATTCGCTTCCCGATGATGTGTATGTATCCGCAAAAAGAAGTGTCTTTTCATCCTCCCTGGTCTTAAGAATATGCGCCATTCCGTTTATAATTTCAACTGAATCCACTGTTTCATTATCGTAATTATAAAAAGTTGCATTTTTATTACTTTTAGCAATCCACTTTCCATTACTTGCTTCTACACATATTAAGTTCCTCATTCTCCCGTTAAAATCATCTTTAAGCCAATATCTTCCTGCGACCTTCTCAGGCAGAACGGTTTTATACATATGTTTATTATTGCTTAATATAACTATCATTCATTAATCCTCCGGCAACACCAATACTTTGTAGTCACTTCTTCCTATTCTGAAAACATCTTCTTTTTTTAATATTCTTTTTCTTTTTAATAATTCATTATTGAAGTATGTAACAGTACCAGCAGAAGGCAATATTGAGAATCTTTTTTTTGTTTCGTCATATATTATTGAGCAGTGATTATCATATGTTACCTGTAAATCATTTTCTATTCTCACATCCATCTGATAGCTGCTCCCAACTCTGTTAACTCCTTTGTGAAGCATATATTGTTTACCTTTGCTATTTCCAAATACACATTTAACTATTCCAACCACTTGTTGAGCATCTATCTCTAATGGTGTTTTACTATCGCAAAACGGACACGTTTCAAATACATCTTCATCATAAAAATGTCTATTTAGGCATTGCTTCAATTTCATCCTAAACCTCCGATTAACTCATCTGAATATAATTCCTTACATTATTGTTTATCTCTTTACTCTTACTTCTGCTGATAGGCACAAATTTATCATTAAATAGTATGAATCCCTGTTTAATAAATTTTTTTATTTTATCTGAATTTACAATAAAACTTCTGTGACACCGCAGAAAATTGTTCTTTAGTTTATTCTGTATTTCATCTAACGTCATATATGTTGTATATAAATTATCAATTGTATAAATATGTGCAACCCTAAGTTCGCTTTCAATATAATAAATATCCCTTGTTTTTATTGTTACTAATCTTCCTTTATTCTCAGCACTTTTAATCGTTATTAAGTCCGTCTGTTCTTCTTGAATTATATTCATTAATTTATATATAGAATCTCTTACATAATCGCTTGAATAAGGTTTTACTAAAAAATAGACAGGATCTATCGTAAATATATCAACGGCATCCTTAAGTAGTGAAGATGTAAAAATAACCTTAATATTGGGAACTTCCTCAAGAACATGTTTTGCGATTTCTATTCCATTTTGCTTTTTACCCATATCGACATTAATATATAATGCATCTACATTCCCTTTTGCATCGTCAATAACATAAGTCATCAGAGAAAATGGGTTGTTATGCTTGGAAATTATAACTTTACCATTCAAAATTTCCTTAATTGTATATTCAAGTTGGGACACATCTTCTGTGTTTTTATCGCATAAAGCTATATGTAACATTGCGAATACATTTCCTCATCATTTGATAACCTGAATATAACAAATTTTTTTACATTTATGCACAATATGTAATAAACGGTAATCTTTTTGTAACTTTTGGTAAAAAATAGTCCAAACAGGATACTTTTCCTATTTGGACTATATCTTAATCTTTAATTTTGCACACACCCCAGCATCCGTTATATCTGACCCATGCACAGCCATTATATGCGCTTGTTGCTTCCTCAAAAATATACGGAATAACAAGTTTTCCTGTTGTGTCAATATAACCCGCTTTACCATCTTTGTAGACAGCTGCCAGACCATCTTTGAAACATCTGGCAAAATCGTATGTTCCCGGCACTATCTGTTTGCCATTTTCATCTATAAATATGTACTTTCCATTCTTTTTAACGCTTATACATTCCGAATTTCCGATTTTACCTGCCACATAATAATCATCAACCGTATCAACAATTCTGCCGGTTGATAAATTATATATCGTATATGTATCAAGATAACTTACATTGCCATTAACTTCATACCAGCCACCGGTATTTTTATAATCGCCATCATAGTATATATTAGACAATATGCAAATGTTATCTTCGCCATCATATTTTGAAACTGAATCAAAAATATATAAGACTTCACTCCATGACCAGAATTTACCGTCATATGTATTATAATACAAGTGCGGTCTTTCCCCTATTCCACCTGCCCATGCACCCGTCTTATTACCATTGATATCAATAACTGAACCACTATCATCACCGTGACCTATATAAGCATGTCCATGTGGTTCACTTACTTCTATTTCATAGGAATAGTCTATAACGACATTTCCATTAAAATCTACTAACCCATATTTATGCGGCTGATATTTTTTTAAATCCGTATTATTTCCTTCAATAAATCCATAATATGCCCTACTCCACCAGTCACCCCCATCAGAAAACCTCATGTCTGAATTTTCTCCAACAACTTCACTTAACGGAATTACAGTATCACAACTAAGGTATGGTTCTTTAATCCATTTTACATCATCTATCGAAAACGGTTTTGATTCAGGTACCGTGGGTTTCTCCGTTTGAGGAACCGTTGTCGGAGGTTCTGTTGTTGGAGCCTGTGTTGTAGGTGTTTCCGAAATTGTTTCCTTAACGGATGTAGTATTTTCAGTTGTTTCCTTTGTTAGAGAGGTTTCTTCGGTTTTACTTGTTGTATCTGTTTCTTTCTGAACATATTTATTGTCATTGACAGGTTTCTTTTTTAAAGCATTATTAATAACCATAGCTGTTACCACAGATATAACCGATAACACCAAAATACCGATTCCTGCCCTGATACAGTTTTTTATTTTAAGTGTATTATCCTTTACGCTGTCAAGGCTTTTGTGGCATACACAACAACTGTTTTTTTTATAATTTTGTACTGTCCCACAGTATGGGCATATCAATTTGGTTTTCTTAAAAATTGTTTTAAAGGAGTATATTATCGTTTTTTTATCCATTAAAATATTCCTCATTCATAGTCATCTATCAGGTCAAAAACTGTATCATCAAGGACGTACCATCGTCCGCCTGTTTTATACATCGGAATTTCTTCTTTCTCTATGCTTCCATCCCAATGATATTCAACAATTATTACACATAAATCAGTGATATTTATGCCACTGTCCAACTCAGACAACATAGAATAAGCATAACGTTCAACTTCACTATTAGACTCTGTTTTTTCCACAATAGTGAAACTATCTATATCATAATCAGAAATTTCATATTCCACACTGGTAGCTATTCTTTTTCTTGTCATTCCAGTTTTACTGCATATCTTACCAACCATTTTCTTTGGAACTGTCACGGAAATAAAATCATCACCATTTTCAGTCATTAATGCTTTAATATATTTTTCAGCCACTTTCTTTGGTGAGGAAACATTTAACTTAATAACTATAAATACAATGACAAATATAGCCAATAAAGACACTACTATATAAATTCGCTTCTTTTCTTCTTTCCTACCATAAGAATTTATCTCTTTATATTCACCTTTGTAACTTTCTATTCTATTAAAAGTTGCTTTTAAATTTTCTACTTCTTCATCTCTTTCATTCTCTTTTGTATTAATCTTGGCTCTGTAAGCCGTCTGTGAGTTAAATATTCCCTCTATTTTGTGCCCACATTCGGTACAAAATTTGCCATCCGTTCTTGTAACCTTTCCGCAAAAAGGACATATTTCCTGCTGTACATTACTCATATAATTTCCTCCTAGATTTCTTTTATATTTAATTATAAAGGTTCATTATCGCCATAGGCATCATGCTTAATTAATACCCTGCCTTCCGATATAACTATGACAATCCTGTTACACTTCTTGTGTTCCGAACATTTTAATACAATTTCATTACCGTAAGCATCAGATACCTCTTTAATCAGTGCTTTTGTTTTTATTTCATCCGATGATTGAATTTTTGAAGGGTTGCTTAAATCTATGATATCAGAATTATATTCTATGGATGAATCCAAACCATGATATCCTCCTGCGTTTATTTTTTCCTGTATTATTGCTCTGACATTTTCTAATTCATTTCCTTCCTCGCAATATCCCATACACATATAAACGCTATCAACAACCCAATAATTATCTTTTTTAACAGTACTCATCCCAACTCTAAAATTCATTACTGACTTGTCGCCCTGTATTCTGAAATCCCCCATGACAATCGTTGTATTCAAATCAACATCACCATATTGTCCAAATTCTGATGGATTAAAGGAGTATCTTTCATTAAAAGATACATTAGTAATATTTCCTATATTACTTTTTTCATTATTTATACTTTCATATAAAACCTTAAGCGACTTGTCATCACTATTCCTGCCTTCCCTGATTGCCGTACAAAGCTTATTTACAACACCGTTAACAGTTTCATCCTTTAATTCTGTTACATTCTGCTTAATAGGCACAGGTGTGGTTGGTTCTTCGGTTGGTTTTTGTAATTCTGTGGTTGGCATTTCAGCAGCCTTAGTCTCCGGTACTATTGGAGTTTCCGTAGTCACTTGTTCTGTGGTTGAAGCTTCCGTAGTTGCCTTCGTTACCTCAGGTGATGTTTCATTATCAGACTTTTTTGTTGTCATTGTTTCTGATGTTTTGCCGGCTAAAGAGCTTGTCTTATTTTCAACATAAACAGTATTGTCCGTTGTTGAACCTTTTCTCATAGAATTATTAATAATAATCGCTGCAACTACAGCTGCTAATGATAAAAAAACAATTCCTATACCCACTCTTATACAATTCTTGATTTTGAGAGTATTATCTTTTAAGCCATCAAGGCTTTTATTACATTTACTGCATTTTATATTCTTATAGTCCTGTATTGTTCCACAATTTGGACATATTATTTTTGTCTTTTTAAATACATTTTTTAAAGCATATCTAATTATATTTTTATCCATTGTTTGTCTCCTTAAAGGTAAGGTGATTATACATCATAACATTCTTATCAAACTGTAAATGTAATAAAATGCCGTTTTTTTGTAACTTTTGGTATTAATTTTTCTTTCATGCCAATTATTACATTTAAACTGCTGTTCATTACATATTGCTACATTTATCTAAACTTTGTGTTACATTGATTTTAATAAAATATAAGGAGGTAACAACTATGTTTTGTTATAAATGTGGTAATAAATTACCAGACAATTCAAAATTCTGCCCTAACTGTGGGGCAAACCAGAATACCGCCGATAATAGCCAGCCGGTTGCATCATCCGCTTCCCCAACGCCTGTTAATTCCACTTCTGGTTCTGGCTTTGGAGCGAAACTCCATATTCCAAGTTTGTTTAAATCAGATGAATTCTTTGAAAAAGTGCGTAAAATATTTATGGGAATATTCTTATTAACATGTTTAATACAGTTTTTAGGATTTGTCCTCAAATTCCGGGGCGGAATAGCTATTGAGTTTGATACAGCCAATTTGTTAGTAGATGGTACCGAAGTGTTATGTTCCGAATTAGGAAACAGCCTATACATTCTGCTTACTGTATTCATTATGATTGTCATTTTTATATTAATCGTTGTCATTTTATCTAGCAAATTAAGAACATTAAATGCTTCCATATCTATTTTTGTATTTTCAATTATTAATTGTATATTATGTTCTAAATTTACATCTGCTTTCTTGGATGCAATTTCTCTTGATTATTATGTAGACGGTTATAATATGGAATATATAAAAAGATATTTCCTTGGTTCCTTTTCTTCTGCTCTTTCAATGGTTAAGTTTGCTAAGATATTTCTTATCATTATGTCCGCCATATATGTAGCATTTCAGGTATACAAAAAATATACCCAGCCTGCCACTCCTATTTCTAACAAAACAAATGAATATTAGAAACGGACTGCTAAAACTACATAACATAAAAAGGTCACCCCAAAACCTGAGGTGACCTTTTATAATAATTGTTTATATAATTTTACATCCACAAACAAAATAAAAGCCCTAAACCAGCGCACAGCTTAGCTTGGGACTTCCGAGTGCGCCTTCAGGGGTTCGAACCCTGGACACCCTGATTAAGAGTCAGGTGCTCTACCAACTGAGCTAAAGGCGCATAAAATATTTTGTCTTTTGTTTGACGCAAGTGTTATTATATATGAGTCGTTAAAAAAAAGCAAGTGTTTTTTTTATTTTTTATGAAAAAATTTTCAAAAATTAATTTCTGTACTATTTACAGTTGAAAATCTTCTTGAGTTCGTCGAAACCCCGCTTGATTTTAAGCAGCTCGCAGTTAAGTCGGCGACAGCCGGAACAAATGCACATGCAGTGGAAACGTTTTTTCATTCTACTCCCCTCCCAACACTATTAAAATTTTACCTTGTGGCGATAAGCTTGTTAATAGGATTGCCAAGCTTTGAAAATTTGATTTCGTATTCGGTCATTACGTTGCCATCGTTCATATCGCTGTTGTGAAGATCGTATGTGACGCTGTCTAATTTCCAGCCGGCAGCTTCAACCTCTTCCAAAGAAAAATCAAATAAAGGTCTGTTGTCGGTCTTGAACTCCACACGCCCTGTTTTTGCAAGAATATTGTTATATCTGGTAAAAAACTGTCTTGAAGTAAGGCGTCTTTTCGCGTGACGGTCCTTTGGCCATGGGTCTGAGAAATTAAGATATATTCTTCCAATCTCACCGTTTTCAAATACATCCTCTATTTTCTCGGCATCCATCCGGATAAAGCGAAGGTTAGGCAGCTCCATTTCCCTCTGCTTTTCCAATGCACGGACAAGAACGCTTGAAAACTTTTCTATTCCAATGTAATTGATATCAGGGTTCTTTGACGCAAGCTCCATGATAAATCTGCCTTTGCCCGTTCCGATTTCAAGATGGATTTCGTTGTCGTTGCCGAAAATCTCATGCCATCTGCCTTTATTTTCTTCAGGTACATTAATTGTATAATCACTTTCTTCAAGTGCCTCTCTGGCACCTCTCACATTTCTTAATCTCATGTCTATGAGTTTCCTCCGTATCTAAGCGATATTATTAGTATATACAAACGCCCCCGAATATGCTACTATAATTTCAAATTTTGTTAAAGGGATTTAGTATGAAAAAAATAATTGCTTCAACTCTTACTTTTATATATATTATGTGTCATTTAAGCCTATGCCGGGCGGCTGATAATAATGACATTCTGCCTGAATTTCCCGATATTAAGTCACAGTATATTGTGCTGATGGACGCCGATTCCGGGGAGGTTCTTTATCAGAGGAATATGGATAAAAAATGCTATCCTGCAAGCACCACCAAGATGATGACGGCTTTGCTTACCATAGAGAATACATCTATGTCAGATGTGGTTACCTATTCCAAAGCTGCGGTTGACAGTGTTTCTCCCGGTGATGCTAATGTAGGAATTGCTGTGGGCGAACAGCTTACGGTAGAGCAGTCCTTGTATTGCCTTATGCTCCGCTCCGCCAATGATGTGGCTTACGGACTTGCAGAATATGTGGGCGGTACGGCTTCCGGTTTTGCATCGATGATGAATGACAAAGCTGCCGCCTTAGGCGCTGTTTCAACGCATTTTTCCAATCCAAGCGGTCTCACCAATGAATTTCATTACTCCACGCCTTATGATATGGCATTGATAGGAAGAGCCTGTTTTAATAACAAAACCCTTGTAAATATCATGAGTTATACAGGTGTATACAAGATAGGCAAGACTAACACAAATAACAATATCCGCTATTACACACACCGTTTCCAGATGTTAAAAGGCGGCGAGTATGAGTACCGGTATTCAAAAGGCGGCAAAACCGGATATACCGATGCCGCAGGCAACTGTCTCGTATCTTTTGCCGAAAAAGACGGTATAAGGCTGGTGTGCTCAGTTATGAATTCAACGGCTTCGGGAAGATACACCGACTCCATCGCACTTTTTGATTATTACCTTAATAACTACCGTAAATGTTATCTTGATGATAATAATATGTCATCTTCATCTTTTGGGCTTGATGCCCTTGATATTACCTATAAGATGACATCGACAAACGGCTACAGCATAGAATTCGATGATGGGGCTTATATTCTTGTTCCGTCAAATGCCAATATATCGGACCTGACAAAGATTGTAACATACGCAGATAATGCCGCTTATTCCGGTAAAAGCGGCGGATTTGCCTGCATCAGCTTTTATTACAAAAACCTGCCTCTCGGTAATTCCACTATCTATATAAAAGACAATAAAAATTCTTCCGTCACACCCGGAACTAACGGAGTAATGACGGAAGAAACACACATCACTATTAATAAAGACAAAACAATTTATATAAATATTTTTGTATTAATCGGTGCCGTGGCTGGGCTTTCACTCATTATTGTACCGGTTGTCATAAGAGTAAAAAACAGGAGACGTCACAGAAGAGGTTTTCACTTCTGAGCACCCTGTCTCTGGCGCTGTTTTTCCCTTGAACGTTTTGCCCTTCTGCGCTCTCTTTTGTGGTCCTGCTTCTGGATGATTTCAGCAACGCCGTTTTCGTCGGTCCGCTTTAAAATCTTAATTGCATAATATAAATCATCCTCGGTCTTTTTAAATCGTATTTTACCCTTAAAAAGACCGTGGTTCTCACAATATGCCACACAGTAATATACATGTTGGTTATTGGAAAACCATTTTATTCTCTGCTTGATTTCCCTGTTGCACAAGAAACATTTCGTGGTACGGATAACACCGTCCAGCATAATTTTTTCCCTGTCACGATAGCCTTTTGATATAAACTTACTGTAGGTAGGATACACTAACGTGAATTCCTCGGACCGTGATGACGGTATCTTGTATGTGTCCACCGAGGTGTACTCATATATTTTATCCATATCCATCAGCCCAAAAATCTTTGCCGTATACTCTGCATCCGCAAAAGCCGAGTGAAAAGCTTCATTCTGCACAATATTTTTATCTGCGGTTACAGTTTCAAGCGAGCTCCTCTTCTTGCCATCGTCATAACATATACTGTACGATTTCTGCAAATCGTAGTAAATAAGCGGCATTGGAAGATTAAGGTTTATCTTGTAGTAATCACAGTTACGCTGAAGTTCCGTAAGGTCCATGCATCCCCATGTACAGAAAATGTAATCATCCCCGCACCATTCCATAAACTCTTTAACAGCCTGTGGAAATGGCACTCCTTTTTCAACAAGTTCACCCATGGTTGTGCCAATAAGGTCCTGCATAACAGGATGAAGCGTCTGATATACACCGGGGGCTATATTTTTTGCAAAAGTATCTATGACTCTCCTCTGTGAATCCAGCTTGACTGCACCAATCTCTATTATTTCAAATGGCATATCCTTAATTTCTTTTTCTTTTCCGTCAGGACATTGATTCCATTCCAAATCAAACACTATATAATTCATGCTCTGTCCTCTCTTTTTTTATCATTACTATAATAAATAATCTATAAATTTCCATTCTCACATACAAATAAAACTATATTAGCATTGTACCATAAAAAAAGACGAAATACAGTAACTTTCTTTAAATTCCAGTATTTCGTCCTTTAATCAACTATTCAACATCAATAATTTTTTGCACCGTTTTTAATTTTTATCTTCTGAAATTTTAAATTTCTGGATCATTTCACGCAGATTTTCTGCTTCACTGCTCATCTCCTGACTAGATGCTGCACATTCTTCAGATGTTGCCGAATTCGTCTGTACGACATCATTGATCTGTTCAATTCCATCATTAATCTGTTTGATTTCTGTTGCCTGTGTCTCTAACGTATCAGCAATATTTGTGACTTCTTTTGTAATGATCTGGGAATTCTCAGCGACCTCCTGCAATTGTGATGCCGTCTGCCCTGCAATCACCATACCCTTTTCCACGGCTTTCACAGAGGTTTCAATCAATGTTGCGGATTCCTTTGCTGCCTGGGCACTCTGGTCTGCCAGCACATTTACCTGATTCGCTACAACTGCAAATCCCTTTCCTGCCTCCCCTGCTCTTGCAGCCTCAATGGAAGCATTCAATGCAAGCAGATTCGTCTGGGCCGCAATTTCATTGATTGTTGCAATGATCTTGTCAATCTCTTTTGATGCCCCGTTGATCTCATTCATGGAATCAACCATATCCTTCATTTTACCATTGCTTTCCAGAATGGCATTTCCAAGTTCGTCTACTCTTCCACTGATTTCTTTTGCAGTTTTTGAATTTTTTTCTACCTGTTCAGAAACACCTTCGACTGTTGCGGTCAGTTCTTCTACAACTGCTGCCTGATTTGTTGCTCCATCCGCAAGGTCATTGGAGCTTGCTGCTACCTGCTCTGCGGCACTCGAAACTTCATCTGAAACATGCTGGATTCCCTTTATCACCTCTGCCATGCTTTTTTCAAACATCATAAAGGAGTTTAGAATTCCAACAAAATCCCCTTTCCACTCTACTTCCGGCTGCACATCAAAATTTCCATCTGCAAACATCTTCATTGCACGTCCAATATCATCTACATAGCTTCCCAGAATGCGGATGGATTTACGCATACTGTGTGCCAGTCTTCCAATCTCATCATCTGAATGGTATTCCAGCGTGCTGTGCAGGTTTCCATCTGTTAATTCCTGTGCAACGGCTTCCACTTCACGTAATGGTACTAAAATTGTCTCAAGTACTTTTTTGCCTGTTTTTGTTGTCAGTTTCCATGCCAAAACCAGACAAACAATAATACACGCAACTCCTGCCACTGCAAAAATAACCGTAACTCTGACTGACCGGCTGCTTTGCTCATCGGTCATTTCATCTAATCTTATTGCAATTTCTACAGCTTTATTTAATGCTGGGGTACAATCATTCAGAATTGAATCAACTGCCTTATCTTTGTCACCGCTTTTGATTTTTTCCATGATGGAATAACCAATGTTTCCCCAGTCTGCAAGGGCAGATGAGTATTCTTCATAATCCGCATCCGGAACAACTCCGGATTTCTTTAAATTATTCAGTTGGGTATCAACTTCTGCAAGCATTTTTTTTACCGTCTGCTCATAATTGTCATAAGAGGATGCATCATTATTTAATGCCATTTCCCTGATATTTCTCGCTGCTGCGTTAACATTTATCCTGCAGATTTTCACCGCCTGGTCTGCAACAGTAACATTTTGTACATAATGCTTCATATTGAAAAATAGAATACCTATGACCACAATAGATAACAGCCCTGAGACTAACATCATAATAATGACTTTTCTGTAGCCATAGTTTATCCTTTCCTTCAGATGCAAATTTTCCAATTTATTTTTCTTAATATTTTTCTTTGTCGCCATAGTTTGCTATTTCCTTTCTCTTTTACTCGTTCCTTATATATCAAATTTTTTTCTTAAAGTCAATAAATTTCAGGAACAATTTTATTATTCTATTTTATATAAAATATTGTACCACTCCCCCTCCGAAAAATACAGTACTTTTACCAATTTTTTCTACAGTTATCTCTCCGATCGAACGTGATGTAATCTGGAATGTCGTGCCGGTGGTTCCCTCGTAAGAGCCAATTTCCATAATCGTAACTGTGACAGATCCTGTATATGTCTGATCCGATATAGGCCTGATATCATAGGTAAGCAGGAATATAGTGTTTTGTTTCACGCAAGCACCATAAAATAAAAAAAGCAACAATGAATTTTCACGATCATTGTTGCAAAAAAAATCAATGTTCCCTGCGGGAATCGAACCCACAACTAGTGCTTAGGAGCTCGAGATACCACTGAAAACATATATAATTCTTAGTAAAGTTAAGTCAAGGAAATCCTTGATTTTCCTAACTATTCTGTTACTCCTTGTCAAAATAAGAAAACCTGTTTTCATCCCTGTAAAGCACCTTTCGGTGCTCGTCCGGTGCTCGGAGCACCCGGAGGATATAACCATTCCGTTCCATCGAGTTCACTCAGTTGGCCACCATTACGATTCGGCATCGCAACAATGATCACTTGGTTTTCTTATTAGATTAACTATATTATAACGTGCATGGGGTTGGATGTCGATGATTTTTTGACCATATTTTACTCCACCTTACGCACAATATTCCCTCCATAAAAGCAAGTATATATCCCTCTACCTTTATGCCAATTTTAACTATCTAAATTAGTATTGATATTTTTATTAAAAAGAACAGTTTTTCGACTTGTTCAGGTCGTATGAGCAAACCATATTAATGAGATTTCGCTTTATGATTAGCTAATGTCTTGCCCGCTTTACTTTTTGCACTTTTACTTGAAGAGTTGCTCGCTAATGTTTTGCCAGCTCTTCCAACTTTTCCACCATGGTGCACTGCCATATACTTCGACCTCCTTTACAAGATATTCTTGTCAAAGAAACGTTCTTTTGCTATATTTAATTTGCGAGAATAAATATGTCAAAGAACTTTTTCCTTGACGTACTGCCAAGTCTAGTACTTGGCAGTATTCTATGTAATGAGTTTCCTCTATACATCTTTCTGTTGATTCAACAAATATTCCGAAAAAGTATTATCTGGTAGCCTACGCTTTTTATCTAACATCTTACTCCAAATGTTATTTCCATCTGCTTCTGTTATCAATCCTTTTCCCAATGCTTCTACCAAAATTTGCCCAGTATCTATATGCTTCAGATTGTACTTTTCGATATATGTCGCTATATCTTTATAATTATTACTTGCCAAAATTCCATTATATGTTTTAGCTAATGCTATTCCTCCCGCTTCACCGCGTCCGATACTTTTTTGCCCCTTTTCTCCATGCACAAGTTCTGCATACAGTTTATATTCTGCAGTATCTGTATCAATCGTTTTTACATATATATCTTTGTTATTGATCATTATATCAGCGCGTTGCTTTATATGTGGGATGCATGGATTTGATAATTCTTGATAGACAGGCTCTGGCAAAACAATTCTCCCACCATAAAGTTCATGTAATATGTTTGTATTATTAATCCACAAAAATGCAGATAAACAATCCGTATCAAAAAATAAGTCATCAGTCATTCAGATTAGTTTCCTCCTCATCAAAATTGTATACTATATCTGCTCTATAGGCATCCATCAAAAGTTCTTCCTTTTTACCTTCCGAAATAAGACCTTTTTCTGCCATCTTTTCAACTTTACGAATATATTCACCTGTTGTGAAATATTGCTTTTTTTCATCTGTCGGAAAATATAATTCTTTACCATATCCCAGTTTAGCTGCCACAGTAGAAACTGTAATAGACTTATATTTATCAGCAACTTCATTATCGAGCAAATTATCATATACTAATCGATGAAGCATTGCCTGATGGCTTACTTGAAAAAACTGTTCTGCATCAATTACCTTTTCAAGATTCCATTTTTCTTTATTATGCTCATATTCTAACAATGCATCATATGGCATCAATAAATAACTGGCAAATTGGTCTGCTTCTTTTTCTGAATCTGATTTGTTTCCATTCATACTCATATCACAAATGACCCTCTGCATCCCTTCTTCGTACAATACATGATACAATTCATGCGCTAGAGTAAATCTTTGTCTTCCATAAGAGGTTGTCGAATTTATACAAATAACAATATCATCCTTTTCTTTTGTACACATACCACTTATCCGTGATGATAGTGGATATCTCACTATTGTAATTTTTTTATCTTTCCAACCATTAACAATAACAAAAATATCAATTGGAGAATATCCATCCTCGTTCCACAACCTCCGTGTTCTTAATGCTAATGAATTTAGTTCCTGAGCTGTTCTCATAAATATTAGTCTCCTATCATTTCGTTCATATAGCGAATGTTCATTGCAATTTTGTTGATCACCGCTATACTTTCTAAATCTTCTGTTTGGATTCCATTAGATCTAAACGCAAAGTTTAAAGGGATATAGGCATCATCTTCTCCCAATAAATAAGTATCTGAACATCCAAACAAGTTGCATATCTTTTCAATTAATAATACATTTAAACTCCTTGTTCCATTTTCCAATTTTGTAATCATCGTTTGGTCTACATCTAAATATTTTGCTAATTGTTCCTGTGTTATTTTACTTTCCCTTCTAAGTTGTTTTAAACGAATATTTTTTGTGTTGGCCTCCATTTTAGATTCTCCTTTCGATAGAACACACTCAGTGCTCATTTATATTATATACGCTTTGTGTCATATTTTCAATATATATATTTATATAAAATATGACAGATTGTGTGTATTTGTTAATCTGCTATAATTTTTATTCAATATCCAAAATACGACTTGCTTCTGCTCCTTTGATTCCTTCCGGATGATTGTGAGTGACTGCTGCCGTCCACCTTGCAGCCTCTCTTGTTCTTTCAATCGTAGGATATAACCAGCTTGCCGCTGATACCCTCATTGCTGATCCGTTGCCATAACTTCCGTATGGTTTTGGCTTATTATCCCTTAGCCAATACCAGAATTTCCCGCCATAACCAGCGTTCGGATATCGTCTTCCCCAGTCCTGCATATTTGCAACTACGGCATCCTCTATCTCCTTTTCATCTGCATCAGGACCTACTGCAATCAATGCCTCTGCTACAGCCACCGTCATAACAGAATCATCCGTAAAACCGCAGCCTCTTGTGAAAAGTTCAAAATTTTTTGTTCTATCTCCTCTGTCAAATTCAAACGGACTTCCTATGATATCTCCTAAAATTGCTCCGTACATATCCGCCTCCAGTCTCCGGAAATCATCCGGTATTATCTCTTTCCTTGTTACAATATGAGTATATCCCGAAGGCGCTTTGAGGTGGTCGCTGAATAGGCGACACTTTTCTAATAAATATGGTGCCTATACTAATGTACAGACACCCTCTGACTCAATACCAATATTTACATTATTTCTTTATCTTTGCAGCAATGCTTCCAAGAGCTGCTGATAGTTGCTTTTCTTCCTCCTCATCTTTTCTCATTTTTTCCAATTGACGCAATATCATCATTATGAACCTTTTCATTACCGGGAAATATTCTATACATTCTTCTTCACTTAACTCATGAATACCCTTGCTTACAATTCCATAAAAAGCCTCATTATGAACTAGCGATTTAGGAAGATAATCTGATAACATCTTGATTTTTTCATTTACACGCGCTCCTCCAAAATCCTCTGCTTTAATTTTTCCGTCAGATATAGCTTTATGACTTGCTGTTACAATAATTCGCTCAAAAATCCGCCTTAAGTATACATAAGAACCTATTCCTATTCCAGAAGCATATAATCCAATTGCCCTTTTAAGTTCTTTTTCATCGTCCTTCGTCATTACTTTCCTATATTCTTTCAATTCTGGGAATGACAAATCTGCAACAGAAGGATATTGACCTATCTTTTTCATTTTATTTCCGTATGTAAGAACAATATAATCCAAATGATGAGTATCATCCATTGTACAAACAAATTTGAATACCATAAGTCTAGTATCATCCTCTATCGACTTATTTGTCCAAGTCCATGGTTGATTCTCTCCTCCTCCGTTGGGTTGAGGCATATTATGTAAATACTGCCATGATGTAATTTCATCTTCTAACGGCTTCCCATATATTTCTTGTTTGTGATCATCATACCAATAATACGGAATACACTCTCCAGAAAACACTCTATTTTCTTTGCAGTTAGGACAATACACATCTAGCTTAACATGTCCGCCTATCAAATCTGCCAATTCAAATATATTATCTTCTGTAATTTCTATTTCATCATATAGTCCTTCTTTTGTAAGGAATTTGCCAAATACATTGTCTGTGCTTTTTATTTCTCTTTGATGCGTACTATCAAATATATTACTATGCATATGTAATACTTTTTTCATCTCTGCCTCCAGTTCTAAATACCCAATATCTCATTCGTATATTGAAACAACGTCACATTCAGCTGCATGATATCATACTGCTTATCGATAATTGCTTTCTGCACAATCAGGTCAAACTTACTGCTCGGACTGAACGCCCAGTCAGCCCTTGCCATCAGGTCTTTTGACTGCTCCAGATCAAGATGAAGTGCAATACACAAAGCCATTACCGACTTTTTCTTTAGATGATAATGCTCATCACACTGAATCTTTGAAAAGCGTTTCCTATCCAGGTTTGCATTTTTCCAGACATCCTTATTGTCAATCCCAACTGCTGCTATCAGGTCAAACAGCTTTTCGTGAAAAGGTGCCCCCATATTTGCAAGCTGATCTTCCAATGACATGTCAGTTGACAGCATACAAGGTTCCGTCAACCTGACATCAGCATCCGATTCTTCATCAAATGTGTAACTTTCCTCAGCGTCCTCACTACGGAGCATTTGCTCATATAGTTCTTCTTCCAGTATATGTCTGCTTCTGGCTCGTCCTCGACTTTCTATCGGATATTCCTTCTTATGACTTTCCCTGATATAATTGGCATCTATATATGAATCTATCTCGCCAACTATCTGTCCGGATAACTTAAATGATTTCTTGTCAAACACCACAAGAATAATCTGCATTTCATTTTCTGTAAGGAACTCACTGAATACGGATACTGCTATCTGTAATGCCTTATCCTTTGGAAAACCATACACTCCGGTTGAAATCAATGGAAACGCAATACTCTCACATTTTAATTCAACAGCTTTTTGCAGAGACTTCCTATAACAATTCTCCAGGTTTTCAAATTCATGATGTGTTCCATCTTCCCATATTGGGCCTACAGTACGTATGATATATTTTGCCTGCAGCTGATATGCTCCGGTAACAGCAACGTCTCCTCTTGCGATTTTGCCAATCTTTTGACGTTCTGCAAGGATCTGTTCCTTTCCGGCCGCCTCATAGATTGCCAGATCCGTGTCACTTGCACATATCGGATTTGGATTAGCAGTATTGACAATAACTTCTGCCTTTACCTTTGTTATATCGTTTCGGACAATCTTAAATGGCATCGTGGCACCTCCTTCATATTAATCTTTTCTTAAATATTCTTTATTGATGATATATCAATATTTATGCTTTTAATGTATATATTTCTGATTGTCCATCAAATCGTATGTTTTTCATTTTACAAATATCTTCCACTATCTTCACATACCATTGTGGTGCTAACGGATGTACCATTACACCATCTATATACTCCTTTACATCTCCTGCATCTTCAATTCTTACATTATTATCCTCAATTTTTTCCCAATTTGCTCTTTGAGCAAATATTCGCTCTGTCAAATAATCTATTATCTCACTATCCTTTTTCCCTTTAATTTTTTCTTCAATTTTGAATTTAACTCCTAAACTTGACAAACCTTCGGCACTGTACCAACTATTATCTGCTACTAACAATCGATATTCTCCTTCATGTTTGAAAGCTGGTCTTTTATGAAAATATGGCTCATGAGCCAACAGACTATCTTTTGTTTGAGTAATTTGTTGTCTCAGTACGTCTCGTTTTTTCAAATCATAAGACACCTTTTGCAAATATACACTATATATCTCTGAATCCGGAAATATTTTATTAGTATGTTCCAACAGTTTGTCATCTGTTGTTCTTATTCGTATTGCCTTATTGTCATAAGAATAACATCTCCACATTGCATCTGTTTCAGGAAATTTTGACCAACATTGTGCATAAGAAAACCATTTGCTGTGCCACATCTTAAAATAATTATCTGAAATTGAATAATAATTTTTAGGGCACAAATTATAATACATCTCCGTCACGACTTCATGAATATCTTCTTTTGTTTCCATATGTGAAAATAAATATCCCTCATATTTATCATCCCAAGAAACTGGACGAACAAATCTATCCTTGTTATTTACAAGAAGATTAACAAAATCTTCAAATCCTATGTATCTATATAGCCTTTTACTCACAGATTTCCTCCTATATTATCTGATGGAAAATCGGTAATCTGAATCTTTCAGTATGACATTTTTTATCTGTCATCCAGAGGATTATCTTCTCCCATTTTTATATCAAAAATTGCTTCTTCAATCACCTGTACACACTCATCTGTATTCTGCAAAATATCCTTGCCCCAGAAGCGTATCACTGTCCACCCCATAAACAGCAGTTTTTTATTAACTTCATCATCCCGTTGTCGGTTCCTTGATATTTTGTTAATCCAAAACTCACTGTTATTACTTTTTTCCAGACGTGGCTTTAATATCTCCCAGTCCTTACCATGAAAAAATTCGCCATCACAGAATATTGCAATCTTATATTTTGTCAGAGCAATATCCGGTTTTCCGGGAAGTTCCCTGTAATTTTTTCTGTACCTGTAACCTTTATTCCATAATGCCTTACGGAGCCGGACTTCAATTTTGGTATCATTTGCCCTGATATGCTGCATATTCTTTTTTCTCTGCTCTTTTGTCAACACATCAGCCATATATAACTACCTGTCTTCTCAAATTCAATTCTGTTGTTACAAATCCAACAGCCTTATATCCATTTTTCTCTGTGTCAAATAATACTCATACATCATTGCTGCTGGAAGCTGTCTGATCTGGATATTCTCTAATTCGAGAGCTTCAAGCATTGGCATTCTTGCAGTACCTTTTTTTATTATCTCATCCTTTTCAGTCGGCATAAGAAAGCAGTTTTTTACCACTGCAATATGGTGTGCCTCAATAAATTTCTTATAAGCAAGCTGATAGAGATACTGTTTTGTTATATCTCCGACACCCGGATTACCCCTAAGATTCTTACCTTTTTCCAGTTGGAGAAGATAATACTTGGCATCAAAAATAACAAAATAATCAACATCCCCAACACTTGGCATACTGATCAGATCCGGGATCAATGTGTCTTTAGCTGTCTTCGTAGTATCTGTACCTTCCCAGATTGGCTTTTCAATAATATCAATCAATGAATCCTTTTTCTGACTCTGAAATTCCTCTGCCAGTGGAACATGCATTTTCAACTGTCCCAGTGATGTGTTCAGCTTATTATCAAACACTTCTGCACATATCTTTTCCCATACTGCATGATATGCTGTCGTACCATACATACAGATTCCATCATTATCCTCAAACATTCTGCGGTTCTGTGCAACATATGCATACAGCGTTTTAAGAAGAATCTGGCGGTGGGTGTTAAACTGCACATTTAGCTCCTTTGAAATTCTCTCCAGAATATATTCCCTGTCTCCAAAGTCATCCAGTACTTCTTCTGACAGTTCTATCGTTTCAATTTCAAAAAGATTTTCAAGTTGTGCCTTGCGAAGCTGATTTGAACATTCTGTCAGGATGCACTCATGCAGTCTTTTGAAATAATCCATATCATCATCAACTGTTTTTCCAGTATACAGTTCCATATAATATGGTCTGTTATCTTCAATCAATGCAAAACTCTCATCTATGGTTTTTCCCCACAGGATTTCGCCATCGCCATTGACTTCAATAATATCCTCACTGTTTGTATATATGCCATATTCAAAGTAATCGTTCAGAAGATAGAGAATTACGGCCAGTATATTAAAACTTCTGTTTTCTCCATCCCCATTAAACATGCTTACCATCTGTTCATCTGACCGGCTGTATCTTTCAAGAACTTTAACAACCTGTTTCATTTCTGAAAAATAGTCATCCCTCTGTTTCATCAGATACTTTGGATATACCTTAATAACCCTTGAACCACATGTAATAATTCCCACATACGTAAAGACATATAGACAGTCTCCGCTGACTGCTGTTTCATCTGATATCTCGATATCATCATCAACCAGATCTGACATTTCCAACTGGTCTTCATTATTCTTTACGCTCTTTAATACACCAAAGGCTTTCAGGTTTTTTATAAAACGCTCAACCGCAGATTCATCCATGGAAAAAATGCTTTTCAGATTATTCTTTGTATACCGCTGCTGTTCCCTGACATATCTTGAAACAATCTCCATTATGCATCATTCCTTTGCTTGTCATAGTATAATTCCTTAAAGGTATCTCCGAAAATTCCCATTCCTTTTTTATCAAATGCATCACAAACAGATGAATACTTGCTACTGTCGCATCCATCAAAGAAATTATGTTTTCTCTGCTTTACAGCATCCTCATACAGATACATGATGACTTTGCTCTTGAATGCCTTGATGAATTTTTCTGAATCTTCTATCATTCCATCATCACCGGACTTAATGATTTTCTTTGAAAGAAAGAATGGTCCCATCAGCTTATCTTCATTGATTCTGAAATCATCCGAAGACAATTTTGCATTAATAGCTTTTCTAAGTGTATTCCAGTTAATAACATCCTCGCTTCCTGCCAATTTTATATTTCCAATAGAAGCAATCTCATCCTCATTTTCATTGATTCCAAGATATTCAAAATTCCATCTTCTCTTAAATGCCGTATCCATAGGAAATACACCTTGATCAGCACTATTCATGGTCGCCCAGATAAACATATTGTTAGGTATCCTGATTTTTTTGTAATTATCAGCATCTCCACCGAGTTGTGAAGCAAGATATCTTCTAATATCCTCAGATGCCTGTATTTTATACTCACTCACACCGTCATCATCACGATCCAACAACTGGAATACATCACCAAATACTGTAGCCACCTTTGCTCTGTTAATTTCTTCAATCAAAAGTAAATGTGGCTGTGGTGCTTCCGTTCTTCCGCTTTTTAACGCATCCACATATACCCGCATGAATGGTCCTGGTACAAAATCATATCTTATGCTTCTTCCATCCGCATCCATCACTGGTTTATATGTTCCAACAAACTGCGAATATGAATAATCCGGATGAAATGTAACTCTCTCATATGTACCAACCGTATCTGCCATCAGCTTGTCACAGTCATCTTTCAGCCCAAAACTTTTTCCTGTGCCAGGTGCCCCGAATACAATACGGTTTCTCTCATAATCTACATCTATGTTTGTATTATAAATCAGATTCATATAGTCCTCCTCAGAATCAATCAGATATTGAATGTATTTGTTAACAGCACTTCTCTGTGAACCATTTTTTTCAGGCTCTTTTTTTAGTTCATCCATAGCCTGATTTACCTGTCCGATATCTGTCGTATAGAATACGCTGTGTTCTGCTACCATAGGCAACGGAGTCTTTTCGATGTTGTTTACATATGAATCTATTGATTGTTGACTGTATGGATTCCCTGCATCTGAATCACCTTCCGGCTTTACCTGCAATCCCATCCAGTATCTGAAAAGTCTTTTATTTCTTTCTTCCGGATCTTCACTTTCCAGATTAACTTCAAGTTCCATATCATCAGGATAGTAGTATTTTTTGTAAAGATACATCAGATTATTTTCATCTGTAAGCTGATAACATGATGTCAGTTTTCCTTCCGATTTTTCAGGAAGAACATCTGCTAGTGTAAAATTTTCGTGCCATCTCCCCGGTTTCATATGCGACATATCACTACTTGAATCGTAAAAATAGTTTCCTATCCCATCTACAAATGCGATAAGTCTTTCTCCAGACATTGCAACGAATACCGTATCCTCATTTGTTTTATAGAATCTGACAAGTTCACCAGCTTTTCTTGATGCAGTCCTTGCATCATTTCCGTAATAAATCTCTTGCAGTTTATCAGCAATGGCTTTTTTGTCAATTCCATCACCATATAAATAGCTATCAAGGCTTCCTATATCCTTCCAACCAATACCGACAACGGACCGCTTTTTCCATTCATCCGTATAATTCATCTTTCCGTCAGTGGTGCCTATCCTGACAAAGGTTTTCGGCATACCAAACTTATCAACGATAACATGATGCATGGCATCATAAGACATATTTGCATATCTTCTCACCATTGCAATCTGTCCGCTTCTTGCATAACTTTTCTCACTAGGTTTAATCAGAAGTGCATACAGAATATGGTACTTCCAGACATCGTTGTGATAACAACTAAGAATATCACCAGTGGTGATTGCATAATATTTATGGAACCATGCCATGTTATAAAACTGATCCCCAATCAGCTTTTTCAGGTCATCATCCATCTTCTCACATTCTTCAATCGTCTGCGGATTAGCTTCTGATATAAACCTTGAACCATTCACCAGAGCATCACGAATCGATTTTCCCAACTGTAATGCTTCTTCATCAGACAGTTCCTTTGAATTATTGGCACTTCCAGATGTCCAGACACCAGTATCTTTTTTCTTAAATAATCCAAACTTATAGGCAGATCCACCTGAAATACTTCCAAAAAATTCGCGACACTGCGAATTTCTCTCAATCCAATAACATAATGATTCTGAATTATCTCCATCAGAATAAAAAATGTACTGCAATACTTCTTCATCTGATAAAGCAGCAAGTTTGTCAGGTGAGTATCTCTCCATAAAGTCAGCCCTGCATTGTTCAACAGCATCATCATTTGATGGTAGTTCAAGCCCTGATTCTTCTATATGTTTTGTTAGAATATTTGCTGCACGTTGATATTCATTTTCTTTTTGCAAATCATCATCTATATTCTGTTTACCTAAATAAGGACGATTATCATAATACTCCAAATATTCTTTCAATCCAGATTTCTTAATTGTAGCAATGTAAATTCCTAACTTATTCTGAATTCTTTCAAATTCCTTATTTGGTCTATAATCATTAGGAATAATAATCTGATTTCCTGGTCCGTTTCTGTTCCCGTCCTTCGTGCCTGATATTTTTTCAACTTCTTTTTCATCACATTCAAGACTGAATATATAATCTTCAAATTTATCTACCTGGTCATTTACCCCCAGGCAAAAATATTTCAGTCCTTCTTTCTGTGCATACTTCCACGCAACTCCGCGTTCATAAGCACCGCTATCTCTTGTATCAAAATAATTTTTTGTATTATCTTGCTTATGCACAAGCGGATATACAAATATTACAATCCTTTCACCAGACGATAGTTCAAGTACGAAACCTCTTTTTTTTGTATCATCAATGTATTTCTTATCGTTCTCATTTATCGATAAATAACCATTTAATGTTTCTATTGCTTGTTGAGTAGTATACGCCATCTCATTACCTCCTCAATTATCAGCCGACATAATCCTTCCAAATATCATGAACTGCATTTGCACAACTTTTTGCAAACAAAGGTGGCACCGCATTTCCAATCATCTTATACAAATCCATGTTACTTCCATAAAACACATAATCGTCAGGAAATGTTTGTAGCCTGGCCGCTTCTCTTACTGTTATTGTCCTTTGCTGTGTAGAATCAGGATGAATATGTCGTAATCCATCCTTATATAAATGAGCTGGTATCAAATTACTTGGTTCATCCCATTTAATTACATGATACTTATGTACATTTGATTCTTTTCCGGTCATTTTTGTATATAATTTTTTCAGAGCGTCTATAGATGTGTATTGATTTCTTCCAGATTCTATATCCTCTGTCAATAATTTGAAAATTCCCAAATCTCTGTCACTTTGCCATCTTGCAATATGATTTTCCACACTTGGCTCTGATAATGAATGTCTGGTTCTTACACCATTTACTTTTGATGTTTCTTTTTCAGGATATAGTTTTGGTAAATCCCCTATTGCTTCATAAACAGTCTTCTTTCTTTTTACTTTATATTTCGGTAAATACTCTTTATAAAATAAGTCTACAATTTGCTCTGCTTTATCACCAAAATACTCTTTACGCACACCAAATATAATTATTCTCTTTCTGTTTTGTGGTACTCCATATTCAGTAAAATCGATTATTGCCTTACTTAAATCTGGTATGAGGCAATAACCTGCAGTGTCAAAACTTTCTCGTATAATTTCAATTATCGGACTTCCTGTAGGTTTTGCACTTAGTATCCCAGGAACATTTTCAAATATAAACATTTTGGGCTTATATCTGTTGAGTACTTTAATATAACTTTCAAACAAGAAGTTTCGGTAATCGTCTTTCATTCCATTTTCATCACGAACTCTTCCTGCTATTGAATAAGCCTGACATGGTGGACCACCTATAATAACATCTATACCATCTGCCTCATGAATCAGTTGATCTAACCCCACTGATGAATCGTAAGTTGGATCATTATTCCATCCCTGAAAAAGTTCATCCGTCCTTTGAATATCAAATCGCATTACTCGACGATCAGCATCCTTATAGTTCCATTTATCTCTGAGTCTAATCGCAAGATTTTTACAAGGAGCCTTTTCCCATTCAACTGCTGCAATCGTATCAAAATAGCCTGATTGTTCAAATCCATCCATTAACCCACCACAGCCAGCAAATAAATCTATAGATTTAATTCTTTTCATTTTGTATCTCCTGTTATAATTTTTAATATTGCTTCTCCCAGAGCCTGACCTAAAAGTGGAGGTACTGCATTTCCTACTTGTCTTGATTGCTGAGTTTTTGTTCCAGTAAAAACAAAGTCATCCGGAAATGATTGCATTCTTGCACTTTCCCTTACTGTAGGGACTCTATTATATTCATAATGAAATAAATTTCTGTGTCCTGTATCTACAGTTCTTGCAGGAGCATTTCCATTTAATCTGGTCCAAGCCATATGAAATTTTCTGCTTTCTCCCCACCCTGCCGGTAGATCTTTATAATTTCCACCTTCTGGTACAAGTGCTATAGTATCCTTTACCATCTGTGTATGATTAGTTCCTAAATGATTATGTAACACATCACAGTTTCCTCTCATCAATTTTTGATATTCAGTTTTTGGATCACATATATACTCTGCTTCATCACTTCCCAGATTATCTACAAGTGGTGGCAAATCACTTACTGCATCTCTGCAAGTTCTATAATCTTCAGGTGTAAATTTTATCTCTGGAAATTCTGGTTTACCAATATCTTCTCTGATTCCCATAAAAATAAGTCTCTTCCGTATTTGTGGCACACCATAATCTGCAGCACACAAAATTTTACATTCTATATTGTAACCCATTTTTCTAAATCTCTTTAGAATTTCATCTTTAATTTGTCCTTCATACAATGTAGCCATTCCTGGTACATTTTCAATTATGAATGCTTTCGGCTTATATTGTTTTACCATTTCAATCACTGCAAGATACAGTTTATTTCTTTTATCATCAAAATTTCTTGGACCTGTCAATGAGAATCCCTGGCATGGAGGGCCTGCTATTATTATATCAATAGATCTGTCCCCTGCTATTTTTTTAATTTCGTCAAATGTTTCTTGTTTAGATAAATCCGCATTCAATGGTACTGCACCATTATGATTCAGTCCAAATGTATTTAACGCTGCTTGATCATTGTCTACTCCTACAAGAATATTAAATCCTGCATCCATAAATCCCTTTGATAATCCACCGCAACCAGCAAATAAATCTATTGCATTCATTATAAATTACACCTCTCTAGTCTTCTTTAATAAATTCGCATATGTCAGATATATCACAATCTAACTTATTACATATTTTCATAAGCACATCCATACTTACCTGTTGATTTTTACTAAGTTTGGCTAAAGTATTTGTTCCTATTCCTGTTAATGCACGCAAATCACCTTTATTTGGCATTCCTTTGTCTATCATCAACTTCCATAGTTTATTGTAGCTTACTTCCATTTTGCACCTCCATATAAGTGGCAACTATTACATATAGCATTATAGATTATGCAAGATATTTTATCAACAAAGAAATAAAATATTTCAAAAGTTATAGTTTTTTATATATTCCATCATTAATAGCTTTAAATTATAAAATAAGAGTCTATAATAATATTATTGTTTTCAACGCCATATATATGACGTTACTATTTGGTATCTTTTATAGTAAGGAGGAGAAGTAATGAATTATACACCATCTATTAGAAGATTTATGCTATATCAAATTTTTCTAAGTGATTTATCTCTGTCAAGACAAGATCTTATGCGTGAGTTCAATATATCATCTCGTACATTAGACCGTGATATATCTGAAATTAGAAATGCATTATCTGAAATGACTACTTTTACTTATCAACTGCCTGTTCGTAATCTCATTTATGATTCAAGATCAAATAAATATATACTTATTGAGGAGGAATTTTATGGAGAATAAAATTTTTTTTAGCAACTTGAAAGATGAAGTCATGTTTCTCGCTTCTCAAAGCGATGAGGTTATTGTAATCAGTGGTTACGTTGGACCTATAACTATTGAAGAACTTGCACAAAAATGTCCTAAAACAACTGTAGTCTATGGCATGTACGGAAGAGACGGAATTTCTTCATATTTACACAAAGCACTTTGTCTCCTTTCTGCTTCGCACAACGATTTAAAAATTCTCTACTCTACATCAGGCACACATACTAAGTGTTACATATTTTTTAAAGAAAAAAAAATCAAACATATACTCGTAGGATCAGCGAATTTATCAGAACACGGATTATCAAGTCCGGAAAATACAGAATTACTTACTTATCTGTCTGATGATAATTTCACGTTAGTAAGATATTATATACAGTCAATACTATCTAATTCTATCCCGTGTGATTCTGATGCAGTCGTCTCATTAGCTACTGTACTGCCAAAAGCTAGAACCAAAAGAGTATTATTACCTCTCAATCCTCTTTCTGTTTCAATGCCTCTATACTATATTGATTCATCCACAAAAGAGAAGCAAACCCAACGTGCTAGCGGATTAAATTGGGGAAATTCTAATAATCATCATAAGAAGACTGGTGCAATGGAAGCTTGTATTCCAGTTTCGTCTAAACATATTGATAACTATCCGCTCCTATTTCCTCCAAAACAGCTTTCTCGTACCTCGTCAGATGGAAAGTCTACTCGTGTCAACGATCCCATTGAAATTATTTGGGATGATGGTTATGTTATGAAAGCAATTTTTAGTGGAAATGGCCCTGTAAGAAATGAAAGAGTTTATCCTAAACAGTTGACTTCAAACGACGGAGGCGGGGCTGAACTAGGTGGTTACATTAGATCTAGAATGAAATTAGATGAAAGACATGTAATAGAATACTCAGACTTACAAAAATATGGACGCGATGACATCACATTAACCTATATACAAGAAGGAATCTATGCTGCTGATTTTTCAGTATAATCTAAATTATGAAAGGTAGGAGATAATAGATCTTCTACCTTTCATTGTTGCATTAACTATTTATATAACAGCTCACATCAATATTATCCGAAATCTGCATATATCCATATCCGTTGTTGCTTCGCAAGTTAGCAAGCAGTGCCCCCGTACGTACATGGGCGCGTTTTGCTTGTTGGAGGCACATCCCCAATCCCCTTAGAATGTCATCTTCGATGCCAAGCTGCGCCCTCACTTCGTGAGTGCTAATACATTCCTTCTCTGCCGGAATATAAAAAAGAGGGCAACCTCCAATTTATATTTTTGATGATTGCCCGCATGCTTATCTTTCCTGCTGCCGTTTCTTTTTCATGTCTTCCTCTATGTCCCAACTCTGCTGAGCAGCATAGAAGGATTCCACATTTTGCTTCGCTATCTGATAATCCCGCATCTCTTTTTTTATTTTCTTGTATTCACTGTAAGGTGCCTTTTTCTCTGAAAGCAGTCTTACAAATTCCTCATTCAGATCCTTTACCTTCGGAATTTTTCCATCCGGCAGTTTTGCAAATGCTTCCTTTGCCGCCTTGTGAAGAGTGATTTCATCCCGGTGTGCCTCGTAAAATTTCTTACTGTTCCCTGATTTTCGATAGGCAATGTAAGTTTCTCTGGTCTTGGCATAATTGATAATGTGAGTCTTGATCACTTTATTTGCTGCCATCTTCTCCTCTGCATCTTTGATGGTTTTCATAAGTTCATGGTATTTTGCAGAACTCCCATCCACCAATGCATCCAGCGTTCCCTTATCGTGAATATCATGCTGCTGTAAAAACAGAATAGATTCCGCAAACTGTTTCACATTATATTTTTTGCCCACCGGACATATCCTCCGTTCTTTCCCTGTGCCATTTTTTCCTGAATATCAACTACCAGATCAAACTTACGCTTTTCGGGTTTTGCTTCTTTCCGTTCCGGTACTTTTTCATTTTTTTCAGGAGACTCTTTCTCTCCAGCAATCACTTTTTTCAGATTTTCTTCTGTAAAATCCTCTCCAAGTGAACGGAACCGGATGAAACGTTTCTGTTCTTTCCCACAGACTGCGGTATGCTTACCACGCTTGATTTCATATCCTTCTGCCTGTAAAAATTTCAGAAGTTTTCAAAATCTGCCGGTTTCTGATCCAGGCATTTCAGAATATCTTCCCGGATGAAATCCCTCATGCTCACACGTTCCGGGTACTTTGTCCTCCGCTGTCTCTCACTCGGCTTTACCTTTGGAATAACAGAAAGTCCATGCTCCAGACAGATAATGTCACTTAGTCTCTGCAATGCTATTCCAGAAAACCAGAAATCCCGGAACTTCCGGTCACATTTCAGATTGGTGGAATTGAAAATGATGTGGTTATGAATATGTGCCCGTTCCACATGAGTAGCTACAATAAATTCGTGCTTCCCTTTTGTGAATCTCATGCCGGTTTCATATCCGACTTCATTTGCTTCCTCCGGTGTGATTTCTCCCGGCTTGAAGGACTGGCGGATCTGATATGCAATCACATCTTGCCTGGGCAAATTCCAGATCAACCAGCTCCGTATTGCACTGATAAGATGAAATATATTTTCCCTCATCCGTTTTTTCTCCATTCATGGCATAATCGGTCCTGTCTTTCAGACACCGCATCACACTCCGGCCTTTATTCTGGTGCATACCCGTACGATAACTGGTACCTTACGATAACCGATCTTTTCAGCTGCAAATTTTCTTCTATGCCCTGATATAATCTCATAAGTTCCATCCTGCCTCGGTCTGACTATCAAAGGATTTAATATTCCATACTTCTTAATGCTCTCTTGTAATTCAATCACCTGACTGTCCGCCTGAACCTTGAATGGATGGTTTACAAATTCCCGAAGCCTTTCCAGCTCAATCTCTACAACTCTTTCATCCTGATCCAGCAATTTCTTCTTTTCTTCCATAGGCAACTTCCTTTCCTTGAACGCACTCGCGATGCTCGCTCGTTGTCGCGGCATTCGTCAAAGTCTTAAGCAAGCTTGGACCTTGACTCATTACTCACGCAAAAAAGCCCGTCCAGAATAGATTGTTTTTATCTAATCTGAACAGATTCTTCCGACAGGCCTGATATCATAGGCAAGCAGGAATATAGTGTTTTGTTTCACTGCTTTTTCCAATTTTGCACCCCAAGACTCATCCAACACTATAGTTAATCCCTTTCGCTGACAAATTTGTCACTGAAATTGCAATTTTGCATGAAGAGTCTTAGGAGCTCGAGATACCACTGTATATTCTGTTACTCCCTGTCAAAATAAGAAAAACTGTTTTCATCTCTGTAAAGCACCTTTCGGTGCTCGTCCGGTGCTCACAATCACCATAAAATAAAAAAAAGCAACAATGAATTTTCACGATCATTGTTGCAAAAAATCAATGTTCCCTGCGGGAATCGAACCCACAACTAGTGCTTAGGAGGCACTTGTTATATCCATTTAACTAAGAGAACAAAACTGTATTCCCATTATAATAATTGAACGGGAATAAGTCAAGGTATCAGTCGATACTTATTTTGCCCTGAAGCCATACACTGCCCACAAAACGTCTGCCCACTTCAGGTTCACCAAGTAATGTACTACTGTCTATTATCACATGAAATACCATTGAGTTACATTCTATCAAAAGCATATACAGATAATTTCCTGTAATATCATTTTCCAATGTATCAATTTCCAGAATGTTTCCCACAACTGAATACATATCCGACTCAAGTCCCGCAGGAACCATAGAGCTGTATACAATCGAATATACATCCTCGTTTTTTATTCTTTTGCCTATATCAATATATGTATCAAGGTCAACCATGGTAAGCTCCGTGATTGCGTCCCTGTCACCGCTTAAAGCACGGCCTAAAAGATCTCCTCTGTTGACATCGGAATCGGTCTGTTCTGGCTTGTTATTTAAATTTGCAGGTAAAATAATTTTCCCCTCCAAAGCAAGTCCCGTGAGGTACACATTGACATTTTCAAAATCTGACTTTTCCGGATTATAGCTTATAAGTTCAATGTCATTTGTTACAAAAAATATGGGTGATAACTCACTCACCTGACCGCTTACAATTCCAAGGTAGCCCTCGGAATCTTTTTTCATGGTTATTGATACACTTTCTGCATAATATGAATAATTACTTACTACATAAGGAAAACAATTTGTATAGTAAAAACTTCCTGTTACAGAATTATATTTTCCTCTGATTTTGATACCGCCACGGTGATTGCCGTCACAATCAGACAGCAGGGGCATATCCAGCTCCGCTGTAATAAAACGACTTTTTCCCGGTTCCTTTTTAACATATTTCACTACGTTATTTTCAACGGACTTTTCTATATAATCTTTTATTATTTTATCCATGTAAGGGGTATCATACACATCCATGAACCCTATTGCAGTAACGTAATTATGCATTTCTTACCTCAATTATTTCTTTACAATCTTGGTCATTCCACCCATATATGGCTGTAATGCTTCAGGAATATTGACACTTCCGTCTGCATTAAGATTATTTTCAAGAAATGCGATAAGCATTCTAGGAGGTGCAACAACTGTGTTGTTAAGTGTGTGTGCGTAGTATTTGCTGCCGTCTTCCGCTTTTACCCTGATGCCAAGACGTCTTGCCTGTGCATCTGAAAGATTTGAACAGCTTCCTACTTCAAAATATTTTTTCTGTCTTGGTGACCATGCTTCAACGTCTACAGATTTAACTTTAAGGTCTGCAAGGTCTCCTGAGCAACATTCAAGTGTTCTGACAGGGATATCAAGTGTTCTGAATAAGTCTACTGTGTTCTGCCATAATTTATCAAACCACATTTTGCTGTCTTCAGGTTTACATACAACTATCATTTCCTGCTTTTCAAACTGATGTATTCTGTATACGCCTCTCTCTTCAATGCCATGTGCTCCTTTTTCTTTTCTGAAACATGGTGAATAGCTTGTAAGAGTGTAAGGAAGATTCTTTTCCTCAAGAACGTTATCAATAAATTTACCAATCATTGAATGTTCACTTGTTCCGATAAGGTAAAGGTCTTCGCCCTCAATCTTATACATCATTGCTTCCATTTCATCAAAACTCATAACGCCTGTAACAACATCGCTTCTAATCATGAAAGGAGGTACGCAATAAGTAAAACCTCTGTTAATCATGAAATCTCTTGCGTATGATATTACTGCGGAATGAAGTCTTGCAATGTCTCCCATAAGATAGTAGAAACCGTTTCCGGCAACTCTTCTTGCACTGTCAAGGTCAATGCCGTTAAAGCTTTCCATAATCTCTGTATGATATGGAATTTCAAAATCAGGAACTACAGGTTCGCCATATCTCTGAACTTCAACGTTTTCCTGGTCATTTTTGCCAATTGGTACACTTGGGTCGATTATGTTCGGAATTACCATCATAATCTTTTTAACTTTAGCCTGTAATTCTGTTTCTTTTTCTTCAAGCTCTGCTAATCTTGCAGAATTAAGACCAACCTGCTTCTTAACTTCTTCTGCTTCTTCTTTTTTGCCCTGTCCCATTAAAGCACCAATCTGCTTTGAAAGTTTATTTCTGTCAGCACGAAGGCTGTCAGCTTCCTGCTGTACCTTTCTTGCTTCTTCATCTAACTTTATTACTTCATCAACCATAGGAATCTTATGGTCCTGAAATTTCTTCTTAATATTCTCCTTTACGATATCAGGATTTTCTCTCACAAACTTAATGTCTAACATTTTTATTCCTCCTAAATTTCTTCATCTGTTGTGTCAACTATAAATACAGTGAGACATTCTAACAAATTCTTTACAGGTCCGTCCTTCAGTTCATTACCTGACGAATCCCTGATAATTTTAATAATTGGTCTGTCTGCCAATCCTTTGTTTTGTTTTATAATAATACCAACTTCATTTTCATTGGTAATTACCTTACTGCCGTTAGGGAACCATGCAATATTGGATAGCACTTTAATAAGCATATCATAATCAAAAGAATATGCTGCGACGGTTCTGAGGTATTCTATTACCTCATGTATCTTCTTTTGTTCATATCCTATTCCCTTAATCATTTCATCAAAGGTGTCGCATATTGCCACAAGCATAACTTCCTCGCCTATGTCTTTTCCTCTCTTATGGAACGGATAACCCGTTCCGTTAACTTTTTCATGATGACCAAGGATTATATTTTTTGTTCTCTCCGTCATCCAGTCACAGAGTTTTACCTTTTCATATCCGTAAAAAACATGTTTCCTGTAATCAAATTTTTCATCTGCCGGAAGCCTGTCCACATCTGTGTCCATGTAATATGTCTTAACATCTACAATTCCTATATCGTGCAATAATGCTCCAAGTGCAATATCATGTAATTTTTCTTCTTCAAATCCAATCTTTACTGCCATTACGACGGACAAAACCGCTGTATTTAAAAGATGGGTATATATATCATTGTTTCCTCTTTTAACATTTATTATCTGCTCCGTTATCTGAGGATTTATCAGAATATCATCAATTATTTCTTTAGTTATCTGAATTATTTTGTCTTTTTCTTTATCATCTGAAATATTAGCTTTACTATCTATGACATCTTTGATTATATCAACACTGTCTTCTTCTATGTTGTCAATACAAAAGTTTATTGCAGCTTCATCTTCTTGACTATCAACTATATACACTTCCGATATATTGTTTTCCGCAAGTTTATCTATGTGTTCTTTTTTTAAAACTGTTCCTTCGCTTAGCAGCATCAGCCCTTTACTATTGGACACTTCTTTTGCTAATATTTTACCATTTTCTATGTCGACTATCTGGATTTTTTTCATACAACCTATCCCTTTTTTGACAATTATTCATCTCCTGATTCTGAATTAATTGCCTTATTCAATGCTTTCTTTTCTTCTTCTCCAAGATTTATATACGATTCGCCATTTATTATTTCTTTTACATATGTGTAACATCCTTCTCTGCTATGCATTGCATTTATAAGGAATCCATTGTTTCTGTTATCCAGCAATGCAAGTGCAAAACTTAATTTGCCACCCATTTCATTAAAAGCATCATATTTTACCATTCCCATTTTGGAAAAGGCATATCTTAATGACTCATTTATATCATCTAACTGTACTTTTTTAGCCGCGTCTTCTTTCTTCAAATCATCGACTTCTTTAAATCTTTTAAGAATGACTTCCTCAAGGCTCTTTCCGTCTTTTCCTGACATAAAACTTGTATACGTCAATTTCATCTTTTTGATTTTTACAGAATTAATAATCAAAAAAGCAAGCATTACAACCATTACTACAGCCATACCTAAAATCACATATAGTGTATCAACACTAAATAATCCAAAAAAATCTAACATCTTTAGCCTCTTTCTATTTTTTGATTAGTTCAATTATTCTTTCAAAATCATCCTGGGAATAATATTCTATCTCAATTTTTCCTTTGTTATTATTCTTGTTATGTATAACAACTTTAGTTCCTATAATTTCTTTAAGTTTACTTTCAATATCCCTGTAAACAAAATCATCTTTTGGTTTATCCTTTGGCTTTTTTGTTTCTTCAGAGCCAATATTCTTTATCAGTTTCTCAACTTCACGGACACTGAGTTTCTCATCAAAAGCTTTCATTGCAAGGGCATACTGTGTATCACCATTACTAACGGCAAGAAGTGCTCTTGCATGTCCTCCGGAAATCATATCATCAATTACCATTTTCTGTACGCGTTCATCAAGCTTTAAAAGTCTAAGCGAATTAGTTACAGCCACACGGCTTTTTGAAACTTTTTCTGCAACTTCATCCTGTTTCAACTTATAATCTTTAATTAATTTCTGATACGCCAATGCTTCCTCTATAGGATTAAGGTTTTCTCTCTGTATATTTTCAATAAGAGCAACCTCCATTGCTTCCTGTTCTGAGAAGTTTTTGATTACAACAGGGACTTCCTTCAAACCGGCTTTTTTAGCGGCTCTCCATCTTCTCTCTCCCGCTATAATTTCATAATAATTATCGCGTTTAGTAACTACAATAGGTTCAATAACTCCATATTGCTTTATTGAATCTGCCAGTTCCAATATCGTATCTTCATCAAAGTTTTTTCTTGGCTGATTACGATTAGGTTCTATATCATTTATTTTCAAAACTGTATCAGCGGTAACTTCTACTATTTTTTCTTCTGGTTCTTTTACTCCGGGAATAAGATTATTAAGTCCTCTTCCCAAACCTTTTTTTACTGCCATTCATCTTCTCCTCTATGGATAACTTCTTCTGCTAATAATCTGTAACTTTCTGCTCCTGCTGATTTAGAATCATACAAATTAATCGGTAATCCATGGCTTGGTGCTTCCGCAAGTCTTATATTTCGTGGAATTATTGTTTTATATACTGTCTGTTTAAGGTTAGCTTTAACATTTTCCACAACCTGCAGAGATAAATTAGTTCTGGCATCATACATTGTAAATACAACGCCTTCTATTTCTAATTCGGGATTCAATTTCTGTTTAACAAGATTTATCGTTCTGATTAATTGTGATAATCCTTCCAACGCATAATATTCGCATTGAATAGGTACAAGAACAGTATTAGCAGCAGTCATTGCATTTACTGTAAGCATTGATAAGGAAGGTGGGCAATCAAGAAGTATAAAATCATATTTTTCTTTAAGGGAGTTAACTATTTTCTTTAAAATATATTCCCTGTCATCTATATCAATAAGATCTATCTCAGCTCCTGCAAGATTAACATTGGATGGTATAACATCCAAATCATCCATAACACTTTTATATATGCAATCATCTATTGAAGCTTCTCCGAGCATCAATTCATATACAGTATTTTCTGTGTTATTTTTGTCAATTCCAAGTCCGCTTGTTGTATTTCCCTGTGGGTCAACATCTATTACTAGTACTTTCTGGCCTTGTTCTGCAAGACATGCTGACAAATTAATTGTTGTTGTTGTTTTTCCGACGCCACCTTTTTGGTTGGCGACTGCAATTATTCTTCCCATGTTTACCTCCACTAACTTACGCCCATATATTATAGCACTTTTGTATTGTTATTTCCATAGTTTTATTAAATGTTTCACGTGGAACATTATTGGTTCATTTCGTATCTGAATGTTTCACGTGAAACATTCTTATCGCAAGTTCTTTAATCAAAAAGGTTTCACGTGAAACATCACATGAAATCATCATTTTGGAATAATTCAGAATTTTTAACCGCAAAAACAGCAGCCTGTGTTCTATCATTAACATTAATTTTTCTAAAAATACTAGACACATGATTTTTCACAGTTCGTTCTGTAATTTTAAGTTCATTAGAAATATCTTTATTAACATACCCTTTTGAAATCAATAATAATACTTCAATTTCTCTTTTTGTAAGATTTTTAATTCTTTCTTCAGGGTCATCCTCCTGTGTAACATTTATATTTAAAAATTTTTCAAGTTCGGGTTGTATGTATTTTTTTCCTTCATATACGGAATATACCGCCCTTTTTAATATTTCGACATCACAATCTTTTGAAATAAAGCCATCACAACCTTCTCTAATAACGCATGACATTTTTTTAGCATTATCATTATCACTTATTATTATCGTACCAACATTAAAGCAATGTTCTTTCATAAGTTTTATAATTTTTGCTCCGTTAATTCCTGATATATTAATATCAATCAGTACAACATTCGGTTTAATTTTATTTACTTCACTAAGACATTCAAAACCATCAGCCGCACTTCCCACGACATTCACTTCGCATTCATTTTCCAGCAATGAAATGATTCCCTGCCGCACAAGTGTATGATTTTCAGCAACAAATACATTAATAGGCATAAAGTAACCCCCGTTTCTTAAAACAGTTTTAAAAGTTTATCCATTTCCATTTTTGCTCGATGCAAATCAATATCCATAAATTTACGTATAAGTATTAATTTATCATGAATATTTTCCACCGGTTCTTTTCCCAATACATTTTTATAGTTAAGATGTTTAATATCTTCAAGTTTATTTATTATCTCTTGTTTTTTCTTATTAATATCATCAATTTGCTTTTTCTTACTCTCAATTATCTGGTTAAGAGTATTAATCTCTGTGTCAACATTATTACTCTGTGTTGCCGAAAAAACATTATATTCTCTATCAATATTTTTCTTAATAGCATTAATTTGTTTTTTAGTATCTTTAATCTGACCTTCAATTCTGGAAATATTTTTCTCATAAAAGGCAGTCTGACTATTTAATTCATCTTCATAAGATGATAAAAAATCCAATATATTCTTGCTCATTGTAACCCCCTGTTATTTTAACGGTTCTTTTGACGGGAGTCCCGATTTACGCGGATATTTGATTGATGTATTTCTTAATTTACCGATAACAATAAAAGTTCTTGATATATCCGTTTCCGGTAAAATAAAATCAATTTTTTCTTCTATCTTGCCACCAAGCATATTCACAGCTTTTTTTGCACTGTTAATTTCTTCTTCACATTCTCCGGCTTTATAAGATACAAACTTTCCTCCAACCTTAACATAAGGAATACAATACTCGCTTAAAGTAGAAAGATTGGCAACTGCCCTTGATACACACAAATCATATTTTTCCCTGTATGTAACATTGTGGGCATAATCTTCTGCTCTACCATGTATTGCATTTATATCTTTAAGCTGTAATTCTGTGATTACTTCATTAAGGAAATTTACTCTTTTATTAAGTGAATCAAGCAGGGTAATTTTCACATCAGGAAATACGATTTTTAATACCATTCCCGGAAAACCAGCGCCTGTTCCGATGTCAATTATATTAGTAACTTCTGACATATTAACAGCTTTAATAATTGAAAGACTGTCGGCAAAGTGTTTTATAACTACATCTTTGTATTCGGTAATTGCTGTCAGGTTCATTACTTTATTTTTTTCTATAAGTAATTCATAGTAATTTATCAGTTTATTAATCTTGTCCTGATTTAATTCAATCCCAATATTCTGAATATATTCTTTTAAAAAATCAACCATCTTTTCTCCTATGCTGCTCCATATATACAAGTAATACCGTTATATCTGCCGGAGATACACCCGATATTCTTGATGCCTGTCCGATAGACCTTGGTGAATAATTTTTTAATTTCTGTTTTGCTTCAATTCTTAAACCGCTGATATCGTCGAAATTAATATCTGCAGGTATAAGTTTATTTTCAAGTTTTTTAAAATGTTCTACCTGTTTCTGTTCTCTTAAAATATATCCCTCATACTTAATGTTGATGTTTACCTGTTCTATAACATCTGCATCAAGTTGTGGTCTGTTTTCATCAATTTCTCCAAGAATCTCATAATTTAATTCCGGACGGCGTATTAATTCTGCCAGAGAGGCACCATTATTAAGCGGTGTACTCTCATATCTTATTAAGAGATTATTAACCTTTTCGCTGCCGCCAACACTGACATTTTTAAGTCTTTCAATTTCGTTGTCGATTGCTTTAATTTTTTCAACAACTTTATTATATCTTTCATCGGACAAAAGACCTATTCTGTGTCCCTGTTTATAAAGTCTTATATCTGCATTATCCTGTCTTAACAAAAGTCTGTATTCCGCCCTGCTTGTCATCATTCTGTAGGGCTCTTTATTTTCTTTTGTTACAAGATCATCAATCAATACACCGATATATGCTTCAGATCTGTCAAGAATAAGCGGCTCTTTATTAAGGACTTTCATTGCTGCATTAATTCCGGCAATAAGACCCTGTGCTGCTGCTTCTTCATATCCGGAACTTCCGTTTAACTGGCCTCCGGAAAAAAGACCTGATATATTCTTAAATTCAAGTGAGGATTTTAACTGGTTAGGATTAATACAGTCATATTCTATTGCATAAGCATTTCTGACTATTTTTGCATGTTCAAGTCCCGGTACCGTCTTATACATGGCATACTGTACATCTTCCGGAAGAGAACTTGACATTCCCCCCAGATAATATTCATGTGTATAATTTCCCTCCGGTTCAATAAACACCTGATGTCTGTCTTTATCCTTAAACCTCATAACCTTATCCTCAATGGATGGACAATATCTTGGCCCGGTTCCATGGATAACACCTGAATAAAGAGGTGACCTGTCAATATTGTCTCTTATGATTTTATGAGTATCTTCGTTGGTGTATGTAAGCCAGCATGAACGCTGTTCTTTCTGGATGCTTTCAGGATCGGTTGTAAATGAAAAAGGTACTATCTTTTTATCCCCAAACTGTTCTTCCATTTTATCAAAATCAATGGTTCTTCCGTCAACTCTGGCAGGTGTTCCTGTTTTAAACCTTACAATTTCTATTCCCAGTTTTTTCATGGATTCCGATAAATAATTGGCTGCAAGAAGCCCGTTCGGGCCTGTATAATAACTTATATCACCAAAAATACATCTTGCTTTAAGATATGTTCCCGTACAAAGGACTACTGCTTTTGTATAATATTCGGCACCCGAAAAAGTTTTAACACCTTTAATAACGCCGTTTTCAGCCATAAGCTCAGCTACTTCAGCCTGTCTGATAGTAAGATGTTCTGTATTCTCCAGTGTTTTTCTCATAGTTGCACTGTATTCAGATTTATCAGCCTGTGCTCTTAATGAATGAACCGCAGGTCCTTTTGATTGATTTAACATTTTTGACTGTATAAATGTCTTATCAATATTAACACCCATTTCTCCGCCAAGTGCATCTATTTCCCTTACAAGATGTCCCTTAGAGCTTCCTCCGATATTCGGATTACATGGCATAAGTGCGATACTTTCAACACTCACCGTAAACATTATAGTCTCAAGTCCCAGTCTTGCACAGGCAAGTGCAGCTTCACATCCTGCATGACCTGCTCCGACTACCGCTATATCATATTCTTCAACAACATTCATATCTTCACCTGTTTTCTAAATTATTTTCCCATACAAAATTTACTGAATATTTCATTTACAAGATCGTCTTCCACCGATTCACCGATGATTTTACCAAGTTCTTCATAAGCATTAAGTAAATCGATAGTATAAAAATCTTCCGGCATTCCTTCATTAATACTTCTCTTTACAAGTCTAAGACTTTCTAATGCGTTGTCAAGTGCTGCTTTATCTCTTTCATTGGAAATATACACTTCATCATTAAAATCTATCTTACCTTCCGTAAACATATCCACAATGTAATCCGTAAGTTCTTCAAGTCCGGTATTTTCCTTTGCAGAAACAAGAAATACACGGTTATTCGTTAATTCCTTCATCTTATCCACAGTTATGACTGGTTCAAGGTCGGATTTGTTTAAAAGTACAACCGCCTTATTATTTTTTATCAGCTTAAGAATTTCATAATCATTTTCATCCAGTTTTCTGGATGAGTCAACTACATACATAATTAAATCAGCATCTTCTGCCGTTGCTTTTGCCTTATTAACTCCTATGTTTTCCACAATATCTTCTGTGTTTCTTATTCCTGCGGTATCAATGAGATTAAGTGTTATTCCGTTAAGGTTAATCTGTTCTTCTATAATATCCCTTGTTGTTCCTTCTATATCTGTAACAATAGCTCTTTCTCTACCTGATAAAATATTTAAAATACTTGATTTTCCCGCATTTGGTTTCCCAAGTATTACGGTATTGATGCCCTGTGTGAATAACTTTCCGTTATCCACAGTTATCAACAGCTTTTCTGCTGTTTTTACCCACTTATCCACATAGTTTTCCAACTTATCCCCAAAATTATCAAGAGAAATGTGCTCAGGATCATCTAAAGCAGCCTCAATAAATGCTACATTGTGTATAATTTCTGCCCTAAGATTGCTTATCTGTTCCGATAATTTACCATTTAAGAGGTTAATAGAGTTTTTAAGAGCATATTTATTTTTTGAATTTATGATATCAATTACTGCTTCTGCCTGGCTTAAATCAATTCTACCATTTAAAAATGCCCGCTTTGTAAATTCACCCGGTTCCGCAGGCCTGGCTCCTGACTTAAGTACCGCTTCAAGAACCTTTTTCATAACAAAAGAACCGCCATGGCAATTAATTTCTATGGTATTTTCCTTTGTATATGTGTTAGGAGCCGCCATTACCATTACAAGAACTTCGTCTACTATTTCATTATTAAAAACTATATTTCCATAATGAATAGTATGGGATTTGACTTCAGACATTTTCTTTTTGCTCTTCTTAGGCACAAAAATTTTGTCAATAACAGAAAATGCTTCTTCTCCGCTGATTCTTATTATTCCGATTCCCGAACCCATTCCTGTTGCAATAGCTGCAATTGTTTCTCTCATATTTCTTACCTCAGATTATTTCTTACCTCTATATAATAACAAAAAGGGATGTATTTCACATCCCTTTTTTTATCAGATATTACTGTTTTTTCATAAATACAACTACATGTCTGAATGGCTCTTCGCCCTCGCTCTTTGTAGATACGTATTTATCATTCTGAAGAGTTGAATGAATAATTCTTCTTTCATAAGGATTCATTGGCTCTAAAGATACAGGACGTCTTGTTCTCTTAACTTTATATGCAATATTTTTTGCAAGTGATTCAAGAGTTGCTTTACGTCTTTCCCTGTAATTTTCAGTGTCAAGTTTGACTCTGAAATATTTACCGCCTTCTTTGTTAGCTACAAGGCTTATAAGATACTGAAGTGAATCAAGAGTCTGTCCTCTTTTACCGATAAGAACACCCATATCACCACCTACAAGGTTAATGTCTATGCTGTCATCATCGTTAAAACTAATTTCTATAGTTACCTCAAGGTCCATTGTCTTAAATATATCATTTAAGAATTTTCTGATTTTATCTTCGACTGCACCTTTGTCAACAACTTTTTCCGGTTTAACTTCTTCAGTTTCTTCAACTGTTATTTCTTCTATGATTTCGGCATTTTCTTCCTGCTTCTTTGATACAAGAATTTTTGCTGGCTTACTGTTTATAAAACCGAATAAACCATTTGAGCCTTTTTCAATTACTTCATATTCAAGATTATCACTTGATGTTTCTAACTGCAATGCTGCATTTATTAATGCTTCTTCTACAGTCTTTCCCGTAACCTCAATTTTCTCCATAATAATTCCTCTGTTTAAAAACTATTTGCTATTGTTATTTTTTTCATTAAACATCTTTACCATATTAGCCTTAGCTGCAAGACTGCCCGGTTTTGCTGAGGTATTATAATAACTTGTTGATTCCTTGATTTCTTTATCTCTTTCTTCTTTTCTGTTTTCACGGGCTTCCATTTTATGAACCTGTTCAACATACTTTGAAGTTACATTTGAAATCTTTACAGGAGGCAAACCTTTTTTAGCTCTTTTAATATTAGCTTTTTCAATGTTTTCCTTAACAATTTCATCTACATCTTTATTGTTCATCTTCTTGTTGATTACAAGCTGTACCACAATCTGTACTACAGATGATGCAATCCAGTATAAACCGATACATGAAGCAAACGATACGCAGAATACTGCTGATAATATAGGCATAATTGTATTCATGACTTTCATTGAACTTGCCATACCTGCCTGCTGGTCATTCTGTGAACCAACATTTACATTATTCTTATTTTCCATTAATTTAACACTTAACCACTGGGTTAAACCTGCTAAAATAGGAATAATAAGTGCCCAACTGAGTCTCCAACCTGGTGCCTGTGTAAGACTTATACCAAAAAGATTGTTATATCCATGAATCTGATCATAGGCATTTCCAAAATCTATGCTTGAGAATGCGTTCTGTACTTCACTCCATTTTTCAGGCGACAGATTATAAATCTTATCTATAAGAGTTGCCCTGCCTGTAGAAGCACTTACTGAAATTCCGTTAATAGCATCTAATTTAGTTGCCCAGTCATCACCTGTTCCCGTAATCTTATCTACAATACCGCCGCAAAGTTCACGGATTTTAGTAACGTATCCGGGAATTTTATAAATTACCCTGTACAATGCAAACATGATAGGAAGCTGGATAAGCATGGTAAGACATCCGCCTGTTGGTGATGTACCATACTTTTCATATACAGCCTTTGTCTCTGCCTGCATATTCATCATAGATACCTGATCTCTCTTATCTTTATATTTTGCCTGAATTTCCTGAAGTTCAGGATTCATCAGACCTGATAATTTAGAGAACTTCTGCTGTTTAATTGTCATAGGAAGGAGAATAAGTCTTACTATGATTGTAAACAGAATAACACTGATACCAATAATTGGAACATGATAAGGTTTGTCTGTAAACCATTCAGCAATATTATATATAAGGTTAAAAAGTCCATTAAAAATCTGACCTAATAACCATGCTATCGGCTTAAGAAAACCTGTCTGTGTTGTTAAAAGAATCATGTTTTCTCCTTAATATTCTTTTATTTATGGAACCGGATCATATCCTCCCTTAGCGAAAGGATTACACCTTAATATTCTCCATATTGTCAAAAGACCGCCCTTAAATGCCCCATATTTTTCAATAGCCTCTATTGCATACTGGGAACATGTAGGCGTATAGATACATGTTGCGTGTTTTTTAAGCGGTGATATATTCTTTTTATAAAATTTAATCATTTTTATAAGTATTTTTTTCATAATCTCTTCCTATTATATAGATAAAATTTTATGAAGCCTTAAAAGATGTAACAATGCACTTTCTGTATCTGCATAATTCTTACCTTTTAAATTGGCTCTTGCAATAATGACAATATCATATCCTTTAAGAATACTTCCGCTGTTCAACCGGACGCTCTCACGTATTAAACGTGTCAACCGGTGTCGGACAATACTGTTCCCGACTTTCTTACTCACAGATATTCCCAATCTGAGATTATCCGTTCGATTCTCCAAAACATACATAACCAGATACTTATTTGCATAAGAAACACCGTTCTTATATACATTCTGAAAATTCATATTACTTTTCAAAGACTCATATCCGTTCATGTAATACACTCTCTTTCATAACTTATAGTGAGAAAGAAAAAGGCCACCCTTTTTGCGGCCTATGCTGATAATACTTTTCTACCTTTTGCTCTTCTGGCAGCAAGAACTTTTCTTCCACCGGCAGTGCTCATTCTTGATCTGAATCCATGAACTTTAGATCTTGATCTCTTCTTAGGCTGGAATGTCATCTTCATGCGAATACACCTCCTTGTAATATTTTTGTCCTATATTATAGAACATCATTCTCATTCTATTCAAAAACCTTTATAAAGTCAAGCATTTATTGTTATCAACATTATGTGGATAACTTTGGGGATAAAGTGTTTAAATAGTGTTTATAAATACCCTCATTAACGTTTTTAAGCCATTTATTTTGTGCATATATCAATTCACAATCATTTTTTATTAAAAGTTGAAAATTTCTTTAAAATGAGGTAAAATAGGTGTTGAATATCGTGAGATATTATCGTTTTTTTAGGAGCAGCATCATGATTAACATTTTAAAAGAAAAGTGGGAAGAAATCATCAATACCATTAAGATTTCTTATGATATGGGTGATTTGCCATTCAAAACATGGATTCTTCCTTTACAACCTTATTCCATAGATGATTATACCGTTACTATTTTTGTTCCGGATCCTCGTGTAGTTAATCATATTAAGAATAATTATACTAATCATTTCATTACAACTATATCTAACTTTTTTGATCACAGTTATGATGTACGTTTTATAAGTACACCGGATCTTGCTAACCCTCAGCCTGTGGTTAAAGAACCTGTGGAGTCACTTAATTCGCTTATCATTAAAGCAGGTCTTAATCCTAAATATACATTTGAGACATTTGTAGTAGGTGATAATAACAATTTTGCCCATGCAGCTTCTTTGGCAGTTGCTGAATCTCCGGGAGATACATATAATCCTCTCTTTTTATACGGAGGTGTGGGACTTGGTAAGACTCATCTTATGCAGGCTATAGGTAATTATATTATTAAACAGAATCCTTCTCTTAAAGTTATGTATGTAACTTCTGAGATTTTTACCAATGAACTTATTGAATCCATCAAGACAGAAAAAAATACAAGTAATAAGAACTTCCGTGAAAAATACCGTAACGTCGATGTTCTTTTAATTGATGATATACAGTTTATTATAGGTAAGGAAAGTACACAGGATGAATTTTTCCATACTTTCAATACTCTTCGTGAAGCAAAAAAACAGGTTATTATATCTTCAGACAGACCACCTAAGGATTTTGAGACACTTGAAGACAGACTTAAATCACGTTTTACAAACGGTCTTCTCGTTGACATCTCTCCTCCTAATTATGAGACCAGGATGGCAATCTTACATAAAAAAGGTGAAATAGAGGGTTATAATATTGATATGGATGTTCTTGAATACATTGCTACCAACATCAAGTCCAACATAAGAGAACTTGAGGGTTCTCTTACCAAGCTTGTTGCTTTTTCCAAATTCAGTAAAAAGCCAATCAATGTTTCCCTTGCAGAAGAGGTTTTAAGGGATTTTATATCTCCTAATGCTCACAGAGAAGTTACGCCTGAATTGATAATCCAGACAGTTGCAGAACATTACCAGATTTCCGTTGAAGACCTTATTTCCAAGAAGAGAGATCAGAAAATAGCATGGCCACGTCAGATAGCAATGTATCTTTGCCGCAGCCTTACTGATATTCCACTTACTAAAATAGGATCTTATCTTGGTGACAGGGATCATACTACTGTTTCCCACGGATGTGATAAGGTGGCGGAGACACTTGCCAAAGATGCTTCTTTTGCTAATACACTTGAAATCATAAAGAAAAAGATTAATCCTTCATAATTCTATAATTTATTATAATTAGGAAACAATTAATACGACTTTTACACATTTTTCTGTGGACAAGCGGGTATTATATGTGGATATCTTTTAATTTTTATTTTGTTTTAATAAGTTTAGGGCTTTAAATGTGGATAACTTCAATATTTTCAACATCGTTTATTACGGTTTTCCATATTGTTATCCCAGTCACAAATCCTTTATTTAAAGGACTTAAGACCGGTTTTCAACTTATTCACAGCCCCTACTACTACTACTACTAATTTTTTTTATAAATATAATAATATTTTCGCCAAGGAGGAATTATACACATTATGAAAATCGTCTGTACTAAATCAGAATTACTTAAAGGAGTTAATATAACTCTCAGAGCAGTTCCGGTAAGAACAACAATGACAATACTTGAATGTATTCTTATTGATGCAACTGAACTTGATATTAAATTAACTGCTAATGATATGGAACTTGGTATTGAAACTACAATCGAGGGCGATATTATCGAAAAAGGTAAAATAGCAATCGAAGCTAAGTTTTTTGCCGATATTATCCGTAAACTTCCTGACAGTGAAATTACAATCGAGACTGACAGTAATTTTAATGCTTCAATAACATGTGAAAAATCAGTCTTTAATATTCCTGCAAGAGATGGTGAAGATTTTTCTTACCTTCCTTACATCGAAAAGAATAATATGATTACAATTTCACAGTTTGATTTAAAAGAACTTATAAGACAGACTATATTTTCTATAGGTGATAATGAAAGTAACCTCATAATGACAGGTGAACTTTTTGAAGTAACAGAAGATAACCTTAAAGTTGTATCCCTTGACAGGTACAGAGTTTCTATCCGTAACGTTAAATTAAATAATATTTACAACGATATTAAAGTTATAGTTCCGGGTAAGACTTTAAATGAAATTTCCAAGATAATTACGGGTGATGCTGAAAGTATGGTTGATGTATATTTTTCAGATAATCACATTTTATTTGAATTTGATAAAACAATCGTTATATCAAGGTTAATCGAAGGTGAATTTTTCAAGATTAACCAAATGCTTTCAAAAGATTATGAGACAAAAATAACAATCAACAAAAGGGAACTTCTTGATTGTATTGACAGAGCTACTCTTTTTGTAAAAGAAGGCAATAAGAAACCTGTAATTTTTGATATTGAGGATGGTTCGGTTAAAATCAACATTACTTCTACAGTTGGTAAGATGAATGAAGAAATTGATATCGAAAAAGAAGGAAGCGACATAAAGATAGGATTCAATCCTAAGTTTGTTATAGATGCACTCAGGGTTATTGATGATGAGACAATATCAATGACATTTATGAATGCCAAATCACCATGTACGATAAGAGATAAAGATAACAGATATATTTATCTTATCCTTCCTGTTAATTACTAGAATTGGAGTTTTTTATGGAGATAATCAAATTAAGAGAAGAATTTATTAAACTTGGACAGGCTTTGAAAGCCGCTAATTTGGTAAGTTCAGGCGTGGAAGCCAAAGATGTTATTCTTGAAGGTATGGTTAAAGTAAATGGTGAAAAAGAATACCAGAGAGGAAAAAAACTTCGTGCGGGAGATATTGTTTCTTTTAACGGAGAGGAAATTAAAATTGAAGAATGATAATTAAATCTATTGATTTACAAAACTTCAGAAATTATGAAACTGAGAAAATAGAGTTTGATGAAAATACCAATATTCTCTACGGAGATAATGCACAGGGAAAGACTAATATTCTTGAGGCAATATTTTTATCAGGTACATCTAAAAGCCATAAAGGAAGTAAGGACTCAGAGATAATTAATTTTTCAAAAGACGAGTCCCACATTAAGACCGTAATATCCAAAAAAGAAATTGATTATCGTATAGATATTCATATCAGGAAAAATAAATCAAAGGGAATAGCCGTTAACGGCGTACCAATTAAGAAATCGTCGGAACTTTATGGAATTGTGAATATAGTATTTTTTTCACCTGAGGATCTTAATATTATTAAAGCAGGTCCTTTTGCAAGAAGAAGATTTATGGATATGGAGATGTGCCAGCTTGATAAAATTTATGTAAACAGTCTTATAAATTACAATAAAGCAATAGACCAGAGAAACAGGCTTTTAAAGGACATATATTTTTCTCCTTATCTTGAAGATACTATGGATATATGGGATGAGAATATTCTGAAATACGGTTCAGAGATAATCAGAAAGAGAGAATCTTTTATCAATGAGCTTAATGAAATCATCGGTAAAATACATTTTACCTTGTCAGGCGGAAGGGAAAATATTGTTATAAAATATGAGCCTTGTGTTAAAGAGGAAGAATTTGAAAGTGTGCTTAAAAGTACCAGAGATAGGGATAAAAAACAAAAATCTACAGGTTCAGGTCCTCACAGGGATGATATTATTTTTTTAATTGACAATGTTGATATAAGAAAATACGGCTCACAGGGTCAGCAAAGAACTGCGGCATTATCACTTAAACTGGCAGAAATAGAAATTGTTAAAAAACAAATAGGAGATACACCGATTCTTTTGTTAGACGATGTTTTATCCGAACTTGACAGCAGCAGGCAGAATTATCTTTTAAACAGTATTCATAATATCCAGACAATAATGACTTGTACGGGATTGGATGAATTTATAAATAACAGATTTAATGTTAACAGAATTTTTAAGGTAACTAATGGAAAAGTAAGTAAAGAAAATTAATAACAGGAGGCATTACACATGAGCGATGCAGGTTATACAGCAGACCAAATCCAAATCTTAGAGGGTTTGGAAGCAGTAAGAAAAAGACCGGGAATGTATATAGGAAGTACATCTTCGAGAGGACTTCATCACCTGGTATATGAAATAGTTGACAATTCAGTAGATGAAGCACTTGCCGGATTCTGTACAGAAATTTTTGTACAGATTAACGAAGATAATTCCATAACGGTTATAGATAACGGAAGAGGTATACCTGTAGGAATTAATGCTAAATCAGGTCTGCCGGGTGTAGAAGTTGTATTTACGATACTTCATGCCGGCGGTAAATTCGGCGGTGGAGGATATAAGGTATCCGGCGGATTACATGGTGTAGGTGCATCTGTTGTTAATGCTTTATCAGAATGGCTTGAGGTAAAAGTATTCCAGAACGGTAACATATATGAACAGCGTTATGAGAGAGGTAAAGTTATGTATCCTCTCAAAATAGTAGGAAGCTGCGATATGGAAAAAACAGGTACGGAGGTTCATTTTTTACCTGATAAAGAAATATTTGAAGATACTGTATATGATTACAATGTATTAAAACAGCGTCTCAGGGAAATGGCTTTTCTTACCAAAAATCTTAGGATTACACTAAAAGATGACAGGGAAGATAAAAAAGAAAAAGTATTTCACTATGAAGGCGGAATAAAAGAATATGTTGAGTACCTTAATAAGGGAAATCAGGCACTTTATGATGAAATAATTTATTGTGAAGGAAATAAAAACGGAGTTAATGTTGAAGTTGCATTCCAGCATAATGACGGTTATTCCGATAATGTATACGGATTTGTTAATAATATAACAACTCCTGAGGGAGGAACTCATGTAACAGGTTTCAGAAATGCCGTAACCAAGACATTCAATGATTATGCAAGAAGCAATAAGATATTAAAAGAAAAGGACCCAAGTCTTTCAGGTGAAGATATAAGAGAAGGTCTGACAGCAATTATAAGTATCAAAATAGCCGACCCACAGTTTGAAGGACAGACTAAGCAGAAACTTGGTAACAGCGAAGCAAGAGGAGCTGTTGAAAGCGTAGTTACAGAACAGCTGACATATTTCCTTGAACAGAATCCTTCTGTGGCAAAAACAATATGTGAAAAATCTGTTCTTGCACAGCGTGCAAGGGAAGCAGCAAGAAAAGCAAGGGATCTTACAAGAAGAAAAACAGCACTTGATGGTTTTAATCTTCCGGGTAAACTTGCGGATTGTTCTGATAAGAATTCTGAAAATTGTGAAATTTTTATAGTCGAGGGTGATTCCGCCGGCGGTTCTGCAAAGAGTGCAAGAAAGAGAGAAACACAGGCTATACTTCCGCTTAGAGGTAAGATTCTCAATGTTGAGAAAGCAAGACTTGACCGTATTTTGGGAAATGCGGAAATAAGAACAATGATAACAGCTTTCGGAACAGGAATACATGAAGATTTTGATATATCCAAATTAAGATATAACAAAATTATTATAATGACTGATGCCGATGTAGACGGAGCCCATATCAGTACATTATTACTTACTTTCTTTTACAGGTTTATGCCGGATTTAATTAAAAAAGGACATGTATATCTGGCACAGCCACCTCTTTACAAATTAGAAAAGAATAAAAAAGTCTGGTATGCTTACAGTGATGAAGAACTTAGTGCTATTCTCGCCGAAGTAGGCAGGGACCAGAATAATAAAATACAGCGATACAAAGGTCTTGGTGAGATGGATGCTTCCCAGCTTTGGGAGACAACAATGGATCCTGAGCACAGAATACTTAAAAAAGTATATTTTGACGAAGAAATATCATCTGAAATAGATCTTACATTCTCAACATTAATGGGCGATAAAGTCGAACCACGAAGAGAATTTATTGAAACAAATGCTAAATATGTTAAAAATCTTGATATTTAACATGAGCAGGGTCTGTATTATTTAAAAAAGGAGACTAAAATATGGATGAACATATTTTTGATAAAGTTCACGAGGTAGATTTGAAGAAAACAATGGAAGATTCTTACATTGATTATGCCATGAGTGTAATTGCAGCAAGAGCACTTCCGGATGTAAGAGATGGTTTGAAGCCTGTTCAGAGAAGAATTCTTTTTTCAATGAGCGAGTTGGGAAACGGACCTGACAAACCTCACAGAAAATGTGCACGTATCGTCGGTGATACCATGGGTAAATATCATCCACATGGTGACTCATCTATTTACGAAGCACTTGTAAAACTTGCCCAGGATTTTAATACAAGATATCCATTGGTAGACGGTCATGGTAACTTTGGTTCTATTGATGGTGACGGTGCTGCCGCAATGCGATACACAGAAGCAAGACTTACAAAACTTTCTATGGAAATGCTTGCTGACATAGGTAAGGACACCGTAGATTTTATACCTAATTTTGATGAGACAGAAAAAGAACCTGTTGTACTTCCTTCAAGATATCCTAACCTTCTTGTAAACGGTACATCAGGAATTGCGGTAGGTATGGCAACCAATATACCTCCACATAATCTCAGGGAAGTAATTAAAGCAGTCTTGAAAATTATTGATAATCGTGTTCTTGAAGACAAAGACACAACTATCGATGAACTGATGGAAATAGTAAAAGGTCCTGATTTTCCTACAGGAGCTACAATACTCGGTAAATCAGGAATAGAGGAAGCATATCGTACAGGCCGTGGTAAGATAAGAGTCCGTGCAGTATCTGAAATTAATACTCTTCCAAATGGTAAAACAGAAATAATTATTACCGAACTTCCGTATATGGTTAATAAAGCTTTGCTTATCCAGAAGATAGCCGAGCTTGTTAAAGATAAAAAAATTGATGGAATCACAGGTATTATTGACCAGTCCAATATGCAGGGTATAAGAGTAAGCATTGAACTCAGAAGGGATGTCAATGCCAATGTAATTCTTAACCAGTTGTATAAGCATACACAGTTACAGGATACATTTGGTGTTAATATGCTCGCCCTTGTAAATAACGAACCAAAAGTTCTTAATCTTCATCAGATGCTTACATATTACCTTGAACATCAGGAAGAAGTAGTAACAAGAAGAACAAAATATGAACTTAACAAAGCACAGGAAAGAGCTCATATTTTGGAAGGTCTGCTTATTGCCCTTGATAATATTGATGAAGTAATATCAATAATAAGAGGCTCTGAAAGTGTCAATGTCGCAAAACAGAAGTTAATAGAAAGATTTGGACTCTCTGATGCACAGTCACAGGCAATCGTGGATATGCGTCTCAGAACTCTTACAGGTCTGGAAAGAGAAAAAATAGAAGCAGAATATAACGAATTAATGAAACGTATTGATGAGTTAAAAGCAATTCTTGCAGATAACAAAAAACTTCTTATGGTAATAAGAGAAGAACTTTCAATTATCATGGATAAGTATGGTGATGACAGAAGAACAGCCATCGGATATGATGAATTTGATATTTCAATGGAAGATATGATTCCTAATGAAAGTACAGTCATCACAATGACTAATTTAGGATATATCAAGAGAATGACTCCGGATAATTTCAGAAGCCAGAACAGAGGCGGCCGTGGAATTAAGGGAATGCAGACAATAGATGATGATTATATAGAAGATATTCTTATGACAACAACACACAATATTGTACTGTTTTTTACCAACAAAGGACGTGTATATAAGTTAAAAGCTTATGAAATTCCTGAAGCAGGAAGAACTGCAAGAGGAACAGCCATTGTTAATCTTCTTACATTACAGGCGGGTGAAAAAATATCTGCAATTGTTCCTGTAGACGGAATAAAAGATAACGAATATCTTTTTATGGCAACTAAACAGGGTATAGTCAAGAAAACATATTGCAAAGAATATGCTAACATAAGAAAAACCGGAATTCAGGCAATCACATTGAGAGACAATGACGAGTTAATTGAAGTAAAGGCAACGGATTCCACAAAGGAAATTTTTCTTGTAACAAAATATGGATACTGTATAAGATTTAAAGAAACAGATGTCCGTCCTACCGGACGTAGTGCAATGGGTGTTATCGGCATGAATATTCTGGAAGGTGACGAAGTTGTAGGAATGCAGCTTAATACCCAGGGAGATACACTTTTGATAGTATCAGAAAACGGTCTTGGAAAACGTACTCCGATTGAAGAATTTAACCTTCAGAACCGTGGTGGAAAAGGCGTTAAATGTTATAAAATTAACGAGAAATCCGGAAATGTAATAGGTGTTAAAGCTGTAAGCAATACCAGAGAAATAATGCTCATAACAACTGAGGGCATAATTATACGAATGGAAGTAGCGGGAATATCTACTTTAGGACGTATAACGTCAGGTGTTAAGTTAATAAATCTTGACGATGGAGTTAAAGTAGCAAAGGTTGCAAAAGTAAGAGAAGAAGATGTTTCTGATGAAACTGAATCAGAAGAAAACAATAATGAAGACTCTGAAGATAACAGTGAGAACTAACAATAAACAGCAGACCGGAGCATATCCGGTCTGTTTTTGCGAGGAAAAATGAGAGAATTAGATGTAAAAGTAATAACCGAAAATATTAAAGAAATGTGTATAGAAGCAACACATTTTTTAACAGAAGATATGAAAAATGTACTTGACGATTCTGTGACAAAAGAAGAATCACCCCTTGGAAAACAGATTTTACAGCAGTTACAGGAAAATCTTCAGATTGCCGGGGATGAAATGATTCCTATCTGTCAGGATACAGGAATGGCAGTTGTTTTTATAAAAGTAGGTCAGGATGTGCATTTCACCGGAGGAAATATTGAAGATGCAATCAACGAAGGCGTAAGACAGGGATATACGGAAGGATATTTGAGAAAATCCGTAGTAAAAGATCCTATTATCAGGGAAAATACAAAAGATAATACACCTGCAATTATTCATTATTCTATAGTAGAAGGAAATGATGTTGAAATAACAGTGGCACCAAAGGGTTTTGGAAGTGAAAATATGAGCCGTATATTTATGCTTAAGCCTGCAGACGGAATAGATGGCGTAAAAAATGCTATTTTGACGGCAGTTAAAGAAGCAGGACCAAACGCATGTCCACCTATGGTAGTTGGTGTAGGAATAGGCGGTACTTTTGAAAAATGTGCACTTCTTGCAAAAGAAGCATTAACGAGAAATATAAACGAACAATCAAAAATACCGTATGTAAAAGAACTGGAAGAAGAAATGCTTGAAAAAATAAACTGTCTTGGAATAGGTCCCGGAGGGCTTGGAGGAAGAGTAACTGCTTTTGCTGTAAATATTGAAACGTATCCTACACATATTGCAGGACTTCCTGTTGCCGTGAATATATGTTGTCATGTAAACAGACATTCACACAGGGTAATCTAAAAATTTGAAGTCAGGAGAAAAAATATGGATAGATACATTAATACCCCTTTAGATAATAAAACGGCAAAAACCCTTAAAGCCGGAGATTATGTATATATAACAGGAACAATATATACAGCGAGAGATGCAGCACATAAAAGAATGGATGAGACACTTAACAGAAATGAAAGTCTGCCAATAGATGTGAACGGTAATATAATATATTATATGGGGCCATCCCCTGCAAGGGAAGGACGTCCGATAGGTTCGGCGGGTCCAACAACAGCCACGAGAATGGACAAATATGCACCAAGGCTTCTTGATATGGGACTTATAGGAATGATTGGCAAGGGAAAAAGACAGAAACCTGTGGTAGATGCAATAATAAGAAATGGTGCGGTATATTTTGCAGCAGTTGGCGGAGCCGGTGCTTTACTGGCACAGCGAATTATTAAATCAGAAGTTGTGGCATATGATGACCTTGGAACCGAAGCCATCAGAAAACTTGAGGTAAAGGATTTTCCTGTAATAGTCGTGATAGACAGTGATGGAAATAATCTCTATGAAATATCACAAAAAAAATACGAAAAAAAGATTGACAATAAATAATGCGTCTTGTATAATTATTTTTGCACTGTTGAAAGTGCGTAATTTCATAACTAATTATGAATTCGGAGAAATACTCAAGAGGCCGAAGAGGCGCCCCTGCTAAGGGTGTAGGTCGTTAACGCGGCGCGAGGGTTCGAATCCCTCTTTCTCCGTTACAGGAATATATCGGAAGAATATAACTTCCGGTATTTTTTTATCCTGTATGAAGTACGACAGAATAGCATCTATCCGGAAAAAATACTTGTTTTTTGTAAAAATTAGTTGACAATTGATATATGCTGTGGTACATTAGATAAGCATTCTCGTGAAGCAAGTGCAATGATAAAATATTTTTTGAAAAATATATGAAAAAAGTTATTGACATAAGCTGATCGATATGATATATTTAATAAGCTGTCGCGTGAGACAGTAAGTAAGAAACTTGATAACTGAACAGTGAAACAACCCTGAAAATTTCAAAATTTTCAGTTCCTCGAAAGAGGAATAAGACATTCAGTACATCTGAAAAGATTGTACAAACGTAGACGGATGAACTTAGTAAAAAGCTAGCTCATCTGAGTCACAAACTTTATATGAGAGTTTGATCCTGGCTCAGGATGAACGCTGGCGGCGTGCTTAACACATGCAAGTCGAACGAAGCACTTCATAAAGCTTGCTTTAAGAAGTGACTTAGTGGCGGACGGGTGAGTAACGCGTGGGTAACCTGCCTTACACAGGGGGATAACAGTTAGAAATGACTGCTAATACCGCATA
>CEAF01029475.1_pt1 | contig 98872 bp, 81 predicted proteins | sample 557431 | NCBI WGS metagenome assembly CEAF01 (sample SAMEA3182068, study PRJEB8094) | gut metagenome | biome: human; feature: gut; material: Stool; isolation source: human stools | place: Canada | collected 2013-11-18 | reverse complement strand
CCATCAGAGCAGAGACTCAGCGAAGGAGCATCATGACGCCCCTTTATGGATAAGCAGAACGAAGGAATTAAGGACCCAGAAGTAAAGGAGATCCTGTATGACATGGGAGGTTAGGCTGCCGTAAGGAGTAGGGGAAAGAAAGGCCGATCATAGCAGAATGAGACGACGTCTTGTTTTGTGTACCCTAAACATCCGAATATCCATGATTTATGGCCAAGGGGAATGACATAGACTTAGAAAATATCTCTATGAAGAAATGAAAATGTGAGAAAAAGCGAGTTAACAAGAGAAAAACAAAGATTATTATGGGAGGGAAAGCGTTTTAATAATGAATCTATATAAATCAAAAAACTATAAAATAAGGAATTATTCATGAAAAAGAGAAAAATAGCAACAATATTATTGGCAGCATGTTTGCTGTTAGGAAATGTCTCAGTAGCGAATGCGGCAAGTATTGATAATGGCAATAAAGTACATTTCAATACAGAAGATAACGACACGGATTTAACATTATTACAATCGAAAATTGCAACCGAAGAAGTGACTTGTGACTTTACGGATGCAACAAATGATGGAGCAAGTGCATATGCAGATACAAGAAGGGTGTCAAATAAATATATGTGGAGTGCAAGCACGATGGAATATAATTTCTCTGATCAGAAATGGACATCGAATACAGAAATTTTTAGTACATATGCAAAAACATCAGAAGGGTTTGTAATGTCTGGTTTCTTACTGAATCCAAAAGGTCAGAGCAACTATAATTCGGCATTAAGAGAGGGGTATCTGAATGATTCTGCATATGATGAAAATCAGGGACATTATTATCAATGTGTTGTTTCGGATGAGGACTGTAATAATATTACATTTATGTTAGAATCTAATGTTAATGTATTTATTTTTGACAATGATATAAATTTAATATATCGTTCATCGGATGAGGCGGGAGTTACCAGTTATTTTGACAGATATTATTCAACAACTAAAACGATTGCAGGAACGTCGAATAAGGTAATTAGTTTAGGTCTTATTGATGGAAATTATTATATTGTTTTTAAGGTAAAAGATGCAACAGCAACTACCGGTTATCATTATGGATATTATGCTGGACAACCATTGCCAATAGCACAAACAACAACCTTTTCGGATCTTACACATTATACAACAATAAAGTGGAATCGAAGCTCATCTAGCCAATCAGCAAGTACGCAAACATTGACCATTAATTGTCCTAGTGGAAGTGAAGATGAGTATGCATTGACAGGTGTGAAATTTTCGGATAAATCAAAAGCATTTGCTAATAATACATACGCATCAAGCATTGACTATTATTATACGCCAGCAACTGCTAGTTATTCAAAAAAACTAGCACAAACAGGTGGTTGGTGGAGTGACTTGGTTGACAATAATCCACCATCAGGATCAATTGATGGAAACTATGCAACATCTGTTACAGTACATTGGGTAAGTGGTATTTCTTATGTAAATGCTAGTTGCACTACAATGACACAGATGACATTGGATTATTTAGTTCCTTTCGGAATAATAGTGGGCTAAATATTTAGAAAGATAAATAAATTACGGATGGTATTTTTATACCATCCGTGGATTCAAAGAGGTGACGATAAGATGGGACACTATGTACATTATATAGGTGGCGGAATAGTAGATAGTAAAATATATGAGACAGGAAATGCAGCAAAAAGTTTTAAATCGCCGATGAAAGAATTAAATGAGCAAACGGTGTTAATAGAAAATGCCAAAACAAATAAGAATGATAGTTATCATCAGCATACGAAATACGATGATCAGGTAGATCGCTATTACAGTACATATGATATAGGAACATTGTTGCATAATAATGAAAGTTATTTAGAGGGAACAATCGATTCAAAATATGATGTAGATTACTATTCTTTTTCTTATCCGCAAAAAAGTTTTTACTCTAAAATGGGTATATCTTCAGAGATAACGATTTCATTGGAAAGCAAGAATAGTCAGGCATATAATTTAGTATTGTACGATTTATATGGCAATCAGATTGGAATAGCGACAGATGATGGACATGGTAATAAACAGCTTACGGTACCTAATTGGGACTGCGTTACATCAGATTATGTGATCAGAGTAGAAAATTCCAATATGACATCGGATTCCGGGGAAGGTTCCTATAGAATAAAAATTACGGAAACGAAAAACAGGGATACTTCAAGTAGTAATGTGCAGCACTCACAAGAAATAGCAAATGCAGATAATTCAGAAGAAAAAAATGCAATAAAGCAGAAATATGAAAAAACATATCAAAGCGAAATTGACAAATTACATCAGATGCAATTTGAAGCGTTGCCGGAAGATGAAAAATATTCGGGAACGGATAGTGTAGAAGAATTATTAAATAAGATGAAAAAGGGGGAGCAGTTAAGTGTGTCGGAAATGGCATATGTGAAAATATTTGCCAATTTATCTGATTATGAGAGAGCAGAGAAGTCGAATTATATAAAAAACGATTTTTATGCAGAAATAGAAAGAATAGCAAATGAAAAAGGAATTGAACTGCCAGATACATCATGGAAAATTGAAATAGATGTATCTGGAACTATTACGATTAACGGGGACATTACAGAAGAAAACAAAGAACAGATAAAAAATATGATATCGGAAAATTTTGCTGATGATATGTGGGAAAAATATATTCAGACAGCAGATATTTCTAACACACAATATAGATTAGTAAATGCTTACTATGAAGTGGAACAGTTCATTCAGAAAGCAACAAATGGACAGTATTCATTTGACGATATAAACGTAGATGACAATGGGAAGATTACCGGACTTCCAGAGAAAATGTGTAAAATAATGAACTCCCAGGAAGCCAATGCGAAATATGAGGAAATACGAGATAATATCTATATGCTGACGGATTATAAAAATCAATATGGATTGGAGGATATTCTTGCATTTAAGGCAGGGTATAATATTTCGGACTCTGAGGTAAGTACTGTGGGTACATCTGGCAATAATAGTGTTATGGATAATGCAGGATACTATAAAAATATGAAAACTATAATATAATGATAGAACCTAATAGAAATGGCGGGTTTAAAAGACATGAATCAGTTGATTACATATCAGTATGAAGCTGATAGTATGGACAGACAATGGTATTCTATACTGTAGCAATATAATTTGGGGGGAAAATATAGGAAATGTGCCGTCAAGATGATGGCACATTTTCTATATATATGATATTTATTTAGAGCCTATTTAGATAATATGCAGAGTACTTTATATTTATTTAATGGAAAAATAAAAATTACCGATATAGTAGGAAGATAGGAAGAAGGTGAGTAATATGCTGGAAATTGCTGTTTGTGATGACGATATAGCAGATCTTGAGTGTGCAGTGAATATGCTGCATAAGATTTTTACAAGTCAAAAGATTGCTTATCATATAGAGAAATTTATGTCTGCAAATCAAATGCTTGAAAATATCAGTCGTATTGATATCGGAATTTTAGATATTTCGATGGAAGAACTGAATGGTATTAAACTGGGGAGAAAATTGAAAGAAAAATTTCCAGATGTGAAATTAGTGTATATTACGAGTTATGAAGAATATTGTATGCAGGTCATTAACGAAGTTCATGCATTTTCATTTCTATGTAAACCATTGGAATATGATAAACTGGAATTGCAGATATTGGAACTTCTGAATCAACTGCCGGATGCCATAGTAGAAAAGAATTTTTATAAAGTGACTGACAGCAATGGAAAAGAGTATCTGTCGATCAAACTGAAACTGAGGGATATTTTATATTTTGAATACATAAAAAGATCCAGAAAAGTACTGATAGCATTGTCTGATATTACATATGAGTATGATTGTATCTTTGAAAAACTGGTTGAAGAACTGCAACCATATGATTTTGTTGTGAATTGTAGAGGAAATCTGGTTAATTTAAGGCATATTGAAAAAATAAAGGACTTTATTATTTATATGGATAATGGAAAAGAACTTCAGATTGCACAAAGGAGAAGCAACGATTTTAGAGAAGAAGTAAATAAATTTTTGCAGAGAAATTCATAGGAGAAACGATGAATACGATTTTACTGGTATTATGTAATGCACTTTCATGTTTTATAATAAGTACGATATTATTTCAGTTTATGAATGGAAAGTATAAAAAGAGTAGTCGAAATAGATATGTATATATTGTGATTGAGACTACCACAGTAATATTTACATTCTGTATAAATATGCTCAATCATTCCATATTAAATCTAGTAGTCTGGGGCGTTTTGACGGGGATTATAGTATATGTTCTGTATTATGAGGATATAGATAAACCCTTAAGACGTATTATTGAATGTGAAGCATTAGTATTTTGTATGTCTGTCTGTGAATCATTGGGAGTGATTCTTTTACAATGCATTTTGCAAGCCGCAGATATAAAAAATGTGAATGAAACGATGCTTTATTGCCTTGAGGTAACATTTTCAAAGGTGATACTTATTTTTTTGTATTACACATTCATAAACAGGTTTGTGAAAAAAAGTGATGTCCCTTATTCAAAGACACGGTACATCATGTATGGAATTATACTTCTATACAGTCTGATTAACATGAGTGTAATTGTAGAGAATTTTAAAAATGGAGAAGAAAATTATTTGTGTGCAGTCAACATGGGATGTATTGTTCTGGCAGATTTATACCTTTTATATTTTGTAAAAATGGCAGATGAAAAGAACTATTACGAAAAGCAGTTGATCGCATTAGAGCAGCAGGCAAAGGTACAATACGAATACTATTTGACCCAGGCAAAAAAGTATGATCAAACCATTCAGATATTACATGATGTAAATAAGCATATTAAAGCAATCGAAGGGTTATATGGTGCAGAGCAGGAAAAAACGGCAGGAGAATATGCAACAAAGATCAGAGAGTTGTTGAAGCCGCTTATTCCGGTTCAATACACAGAAAATCCGATCTTGAATATACTTCTTACAGATAAAGAATCTGTTATGAGAGAAAAGGGGATTTCAGTAACAATAAAGGTAGATAATGTGAATTTGAATTTCATTGAACCAATCGACATTACAACTATTTTTGGAAATTTATTAGATAATGCGATTGAAGCAACAGAAAAGCTGAAAGGCGAGAAATATATTTGCATTAAGATTGGTTCATATCATAAGATGATAGTTGTCAGCATTGAAAATAATTGTAATGAAGTAAAGTGGAGAAATGGTTTTCCAGTATCAAATAAAGGAAAAAATGGTGGAATAGGATTGCTGAATGTTCAGAGCAGTATAAAAAAATATGATGGAGATTTAACATTGAAGAATGATGGAAATAAATTTGCTGCTGAGTTATTCCTTAATTCATAAAAGAGCATTTTTGGCTATTTTTTTGTAAAGAGTCTTACTTCGTGCAAAAAAATCGTACTTGGTGCAGAAAAGGTAAAATATCAGAAGGGGTGTGTCGATAGAAAAAAATAAAGTGGATGATACATATAAAAAATTTAATGATGGGAGGTTTCGCTTATGTCAAGAATTACGGACTACGGTTTTTTATTTCAAACAACATTTGGAACATCAAAAACAAATTTGGTCAACAATATTCAGTTGTCCAAAATGAACAGCAGTTCTGTACAAAAACAATTAAAAGCAGCAGGGATTGACACAAACAGTAAAAAGTATAAAGCAGCACTGAGTGAGATGATGAAGAATGGAAACGGTGCAATGTTTACAAATGTTCAGGCAATTAAGAACCTGATGAGCCAGTATGACAAAAACGGAGACTGGATTGATCCGAATACCGGATTAACAGGACTTGCTGTAACGGATGAGAACAGAAACAGTTATAAACATATCATTTCTATTCCAGAGAGCAGCCGGGAAGAAATGTTTGAACTGGCAAAGAAAGAATTCTTAAATGAAAACGGTACTTTAAATGGTGATACTACCAAAAGAGAGAGCGTATATAACAATTTATATAGAAAAATGGATAAAGATGACCGCTTATCAGCAGGCTGGACAATGGAACAATATGAACATCAATACAGACAGGCATTTGCAGAAGCAGCAAAAGCCGCTGATCCTACATGGAAAGCGGGTAAACCAATACCGGCTGGTGCATTGGATGGTATTACAAGGGAGTCGGCGGAAAGTGGCAGGAAGTCAGTAGATATAAAGTTATAGATAGATTTATTTGTGAGCCACGAGGTGAAACTAAGATAATGGGTTTTAAGGAGGAAAAATAGGATATGAAAATATCTAATTACATGAATAATACGAATTCAATAATGGAAAAAAATACTGATAAAGTACAGAAAGGAAATAGTCAGACAAACGAAAAACATACAGTGGGGCAATCAGTGAAGCTTTCGATTTCTAATGAGGGATTGGAGTATTATCGTAATCGTATACAGCAGAGTGGACAGGAAAAATATGATGATGTGGTTCAAAGAAAGGAACTGTTAGCGAGTAAAAAAATCAGTGATATTGATTATAGTTATGAAATTCAAAAGAAGGCAGCACAGCAGAATCAAAATGTTGATACAGGAAAAAGTGCCTTAAATATTACTGACAAGGCAAATAATTATGTTAAAGCATACGCAGAATTATATGATGAAATTGTGAAGGGCTATGAAAATGGAACCAGAGAAATATATGTAGCTGATGAAAATGGACCTCGTAAGCTTACAAAGGATGAAGAGTTAAGCAATTTAGATGCTGCATATAAAAAAACAGTGGATGACTTTGTGACAATGGAGACAACCAATCAGCATGCCCGTGGAATTATTGGTGAAGAAATGAATAAAATTTCAAAAATTACCACAAGGTCAACTTTGGCATCGGCTTACATTGAGGAGCAAAAAACCAGGGGGAAGGACGAAATCCCAGAAAATTTAACTGAGAAAATGTATGGTGCAATTACCTCATTTAAGGAGAAATATACAATGATTCAGCCTAATAGAGAGCAGTTATTGATGAGCATTAAGATTTGATGATGTTAGTACTATGATTTACAAATAAAAATAGTAATTACATATCATATTGAGGCTGAGAGAAATTAAATATCCAAGTCGTTCAATATAATAGAAATTATTTTAAGTTTCAATAACAGGGAGGTAGGATTATGGCAATTACAGGTATCAATAACAGCAGTTGCACATCGTATTATGCTTCAAATTACAAGAATACTGTTAAAAAAACAGATAGTGAAAAGGATAGTACAAATACAAAAGACGGCAACGTGACAACAAGTACAGTTGAATTAAAAACATCACGTCCCGGTGTGACAAAAACAGAGCAGATTAAGACGGGGTATAGCAATGTAAATGATTATTCAAAATACTTGCAGGGAAAATACCATTATGTGAATACGGGAACGACTTCAATGCAAGGGGTTCCGACAACAGTATCCGTTTCAAGTGCATTTTTACAGAAGTGTATGAATGATCCGGAAAAAGCAAAGTATCTGGAGGAAAACTTAGCAGCCATTCCAGATTGTGCCAAAAGTGCGGTTAATGGATGTTTGGGCACTTTGACAAATCTGAGTTATAAGGTTGATGAAAACGGAAATATTTCGGTGGCAATATCTGGTACAAATGATCCAGATGGGAAAATAGCGAAAGAGAATGCTGAACGAAAAGCAAAAGAGAACAGAGAAAAAGAGGAAAAGGTAAAAGAGAAAAGAGCTGCTAAAAAAGCAGAGGAAGAAAAAGCTGCAAAGAAACGTGCAGAAAAATCGGCAGAAAGAAAGGAAACGGGTGATTATACCTTATCCGTAACTGGTACTGATGTAAAAAGTATGACACAAAGCCTTGTAGCAGGATCTGTGAGTATTTCTGTACCTGATAGATCGAGTTTTGATATTAAGGCATAAGAAGATTCGGTAAAAGGAAAATATCAAATCGGTACTTTGGTTGGAACTGCGATTTTGGCTAAAAGATTGTGAGTTGCCAATATAATCAATAGTTTCTTCTATGAAAAGATAAGATGACAGGGTGGAAGGCTATGGAGAGCTGACCGCCCTGTTTTTATCCAGAAAAATGCAGAAATAATCAAGAGAAAATCAAAATCTTTCTGCTATTCTGTTTCATGGGTTTTATATGTACGAAGATAGGCTTCTACAAGTGCAAGAATGGTGGTTATCTGATCGCTTGTACATTCTGAAAGATAGACCAGCAGTCTTTGGTAATCCAGATTATCAAATGAATAGCAGTTCTGTACAGAAACAATTAAAAGCAGCAGGGATCGACACAAACAGTAAAAAGTATAAAGCAGTACTGAGTGAGATGATGAAAAATGGAAACGGTGCAATGTTTACAAATGTTCAGGCAATTAAGAACCTGATGAGCCAGTATGACAAAAATGGAGACTGGATTGATCCGAATACCGGATTAACAGGACTTGCTGTAACGGATGAGAACAGAAACAGTTATAAACATATCATTTGAGGCGGTTTTTAATGCGAAAGCCTAATGAAAAAATGGAGGTATTATAAAATGTCTAGTGTGAACAATTATATGAATGGCATCTATGACAATAACATATCCTGTAGGAGTTGGAGGAAATTGAAGCCTGTATTGCAGACCAGAAAAACATTGAAGAAGAAATCGAGGTCAGAGAGTTAGCCTGTATCATTGAGTCTTTTTTAGACACGCTGACTATCGAAAACCGCGTTATCTTTATGCGCCGCTATTGGTTTTCCGACAGCTACAAGGACATAGCCGAGTTTGTAGGGCTTTCAGAAAAAAATATTTCTGTCCGGCTGACCCGTATCCGCGAGAAAATGAAGCAATACTTGATTGAAAGAGAGGTATTCGTATGAACGCAAAGAAATTTTCTGACGCTATGAGCGAGCTTGATACAAAATATGTTGATGAAGCACTCAACTACAAAACGAAAATGAAAAAGCCTATATGGATAAAGTGGGGAATTATGGCAGCCTGTCTTTGCCTTATAATTTGCGTAGTTACAATTCCGCGTTTACTTAATGGCTCTAATCCCCCTATTTCTGGAGATTTGGCTCCTATGGTTTATGTAAATAACAAGTTGTATCAATATACGGATAGTCAACTCGATTTTACAGATAAAGAAAGCCAGTTCACTTATTTAGGGGAAATCGAAAGCAAAGTTAGCTCATCGCAAGAGCCAAAAGAGAATTTCCAAGCCAATGACGATATTGTAGGTGCTAAAGTATATCAATATGAAAATAATATTGTGGTTTTAATTGATGGTAAATATTTCTTATATAGTCATATGGAAGATGCTGAAAATGAAACGGTTGAATTTGAAGGACAGTTATTTAACAAATCGGACTTATCCGAAGAAACCCTTGAATGGCTTGAGTGGTATAATTCGATACCGCTAGAAAAACAACTTGCTGTCAATTCAATTCCAGCCGAGCTATATACTGATGACGGTGCTGGAACGGTTGACGCAGACCAAGAAAAATAATTTTGATTGACACCCACAAGGGACAGCCGAGATTGAGGATGGAAAGAAGAAAATCCGCCAGTTTGAGAACTTGGAAAAGAGGTTGCGTCAAAAGTTATCCAAAGAGGAACGAAGAACACGCAACAACCACCTGTATAATCAAGAGGGCACTTAACAGTGAAACTTATTTCTTGGAGATTTATGACGATATATACTATATAGCATTGAGTTAATTCTAAACGGATTTAGAATGTATTTACACGGAGGTTTTATATGTCAATGAATATCAGCGGATTAGGCAATTAAAATAAGCGGGATGATGAAGAAGCCTAATACAGGTGGAGATTAAGGCGCAAATATGATAAAAACAAAAAATATTTCAGAAATGTTGACTTCTTTAATTGAGGAGTATCGTTTTAATAAAAATACTCTTTCAAAATATTTAGAAATAACTGAAGAAACAATAGATGGAGTAGTAATGGGCAATGTGGAATGTTTGCTAGATGATCCTGCATTGCGTCTTAAAATACTTAGTAAAGCAGGATTTCTGTATTTTGGAGCGATTGAAGATAAGGATAGGCAATTAAGCGGTTTTTTGGAAGTGCTTGTTTCCTATTATGGCATATCCAAGCTAACGATAGCAAAAATGGCTGGTGTTGAGGAAAATGATATTGACAGGCTTTTAGCCAATCCACCAGAAAAGATTGAAATCGAAGTAAAGTATAAAATTGCTGTGACGGTTATGGAACTGCGATTTTGGCTAAAAGATTGTGAATCACCGATATAATCGGGATTTGTGAGTAGAGGGCACTTATGAAAAATAAAAGTATCAATCAAGTTTCCATAATAAATGGTGAAGATGGTCCCACAAGTGTTTTTATATTTGGAGAAGCTCAAAAGCAATCTCTAAAGATTAGAATCCGAAATGCTATCTATCAATCCAGACGAAAAAGGATAGAAAAGAGAATAGCGGCCAACCCGCATACCCTTGCGGAAGTGGTGCAATACGCAAAGGATCATTATGATTTAGTGGAAATCAATCCTGCCGCAACAAATTGGATAGAACGACAGAAAAATCTAAAAGCTAGTTTGATTATGCAGCATAAACCAGAACTTTTGGGCCAAAGGAAGGATATTCCAAAACCAGATTTTCATAATGAAGAATCTGTTAAAAATTTTTTGAATGAAATGGAAATTAGAAATAAATTGATTGACCAAATGCCTGATAATGTAATTCCCATGGATTTTCATTTATATGAAATAAAAATTGGTGAGGATTTAATGGAAATAGAGGTAGATTATACCTGGAATATATTTGGAATATCTTACTCTGGAAATAAGTCGGTCATAAAAAGGTTTAAGAAAATAGCCAGAGATTTATATTGTTATTATGGTGTCAGTGAGGAGGATATAAAGAACCGGACAAAAAGATATTCTTCACTGGTAACGGAATTGAGTTCATAAATAAGCAGTTAATTTAGCAACAACTTGTTGCAGATTCTAAAGTTATCTTGCATAATTAAAATATAAAAGATGTATATAAGGTCGGAACAGAGACCTTAAACCTGTTCCAGTGGTCGGGATGGAGACCGAAAACCCATTCCCATTGCGGAATAAACTGCAAATACAGTGATCGCGTTGCAGAAACCTGTGAGGCCTGCGACCGGGGGAGAACCTGCGGGGACTCCTCTTTTCTATATTATGGAGATGGTGTATATGCAGAAGATGCTTGATTTTATAACATAGAAGAGAGTACGTGTAATGCGGAGTAAATAATGGTCAAAAAACAATCGACATCCGACCTCACACACGTTATAATATAGATAATCTAATAAGAAAACAGTGTTATCATTACCGCATATTCAGTGAGAATGGTAGCCATAAATATGAATTCGCAGGAACGGAATGGTTGAACCCTCAGGGTGACAGTGTCACTCATTTGTCAGCGAGAGGTGCTTAACTTGGATGATTTTCAGTTTTCTTATTTTGACATGGATTTACAGGAAAGTCAGTAAAATCAAGTTGTTGCTTGACTTATGTTGACCAAGAAAAACATAGATTTTCTGTAGTGACTTGAACTCCTAAGACTCTATTGTAGGTTCGATTCCTATAGGAGACGCTCATTTTTAGCGGTAATGAAGATAGTTTCATTGCCGCTTTTTTCATGCAGAATTGTAATTTCAGTGACAAATTTGTCAGCGAAACAGGGTTAAATATACTGATTTTGTCAGCGGGGATGGATGCTTGTCACTGATTCACATTTTCTAGCCGTCACCCAGAGGGATTAACTACAGTGTAGGATGAGTTTTAGGGTGTAAAATTAGGAAAAGCAGTGAAACAAAACACTATATTCAAGTCTTCTTGAGCGCTCCGGTTCTAAATCGTGAAGAGCACGATTGACACAGCGGCCTACAGTTTCCCAGTCCAGCCCCCTCCAAGTGGTTGGTCTGCTGGAATGTTTGTCATAAGCAGGACATGACTTGTGACAGAAAGGGCAGTCATTCTCATGCCATTTATTAGATCTGGCTTTGATACGGATGTGTTTCACACCATCCTCATCAGAGTAAAGATTAAAATTTTCTATCAAGAGAATAAAGAATTGACAAAATTTTGTGGGGTGGGGTAGAATAATGGTAAAAAATTCCAAAACATAACGCATTGGTGCCTTTCGCAGAAAGAAGAAAAATAAACATGAAAAAGAGAAAGAACTTGGGAAAAAAGTTAGTAACAATGTTAGTGTCTGTAGGCTTTTTTGCAGTTTTGATTACAGTCTTGAATTTAATGGCATTACAAGCTATTCGAGGAAAGAATAATGTACTTATAGAACAGTTTGAACAATATGAAGAAGCAGTGGAAAATAATGATACTGCGGTTTTTGAAACAGCAAAAGGAGAAGTGGTAGAAGCCATCAGACATAGCAACTACAGAATAAATGGAAGCATCATTTTTGATCTTGCACTTGTGGTAGCTGATATTATTGTAATCGTACTTCTTTCGATTGTTATTAATAAGTCCATTGTTCGTCCAGCAAAAAGAGCAAAGAATGATTTGGATGATATCATTTTAGGTATAGAATCAGGACAGGGTAATCTTACGTTAAGAGTATTTGATGAAACCAGTGATGAAATTGGTCAGCTTGCAAATGGTGTCAACCATTTTATTGAAACATTACAAAATCTTATGGTAAAGATTCAGAGTGTATCAAAAGATATGAAAAAATCTTCCTATCTTATACAAAATGAGGCGGAATCTTCAAATATGAGTGCATCCAATGTGAGTGCAACATCGGAAGAACTTGCAGCATCCATGGAAGAGGTATCTGCTTCTCTACATGATTTAGCCCAAGGATGTAATAATCTGCTAGAGAAAATGGCAGGCATGAATGAGGATGCTAAGAACTCTGCAATGAAGTTGCATGAAGTGAAGCTTACTGCAGAAAATAGCTATAAAGAAGCGATTGCATCAAAAGAAAAAACAGTAGAAACATTTGATGGCATTCAAAAGGATGTCGCGGAGGCAGTAGAAGCATCTAAGTCTGTAAATGAAATTGCAAAACTTACAGAAAATATCTTAAATATCGCAGCACAGACAAATCTTCTAGCACTTAATGCATCGATTGAAGCAGCAAGAGCAGGGGAAGCAGGCAGGGGCTTTGCCGTTGTTGCAGATGAAATCAGACAGCTTGCAGATAGTTCACGTGAGACAGCAAACAATATTCAGGAAATCAGTGGAAAAGTTATTGAGGCAGTAAACAATCTGTCTGGAAATGCAACGGAAATGATTCGTTTTGTAGATGAAAAGGTAGCACTTGATTATGACAACTTTGTAAAAATTATTGGAAATTATGATGCTGATTCTGATCAGGCAAGTAATACATTTAACGAGTTTGCAGTTAAGTCAAAAGATAGCTTAGGTACAATGAATGATATGAATGAAGGTATCAATAACATTTCTATAGCGATTGAAGAATCTGCAAAAGGTGTTACAAACGTAGCACAAGAGATATCACAACTTGTAACAGCAATTTCAGCAATTAAAGTGCAGGCGGACGAAAATAAGAACCTTTCGGAAGATTTATCGGATGAAGTAGCAAAATTTGAAATAGTTTAACTAACAGATTTTTATTATGAGAAAAACTGTATTAGGTAAATAACCCGCACTAACTAAAAATGAATGCCAGAATAAGCACAAAGGCATAGCCCCATTACGGGTTCTATGCCTTTGCGTTTTCCGGAAGCAGCATCCGGTCGTCGATATAGTAATCACAGGAAATCTTCCGGCTGTTGTGTCCATAGAATTCGATGACAGGCTTGTTACCGGCTTAAGGAAAAAGTCTGCAATCCTCATGGCGTATAGCAGAGAAGGAATATGCTGTTTTGACTCGATATTGGCAATAGTTTTCAGGCTGATGCCGGTTGCTGATACATGCTATACAAAGACAACTACAGACTACCGGCGGATGATAAGGAACTGAAAAGCAGCCGGCCAGAGTTCTTTCAAAAAGTAGCATTTCATCTGGCATTCGCAGCAACGGTCCGAATAGGAGAGCTGCTTGGGCTGACATGGGACTGTGTGGATATATCAGAAGAGGCTATTTCAGAGAACAGGGCATATGTCTTTATTAACAAACAGGTGGAGCGTGTATCAAAGGAAGCTGTTGAGGAGCTGGATTCAAAAGAAGTCATTCTGATCTTCCCCTCACAAAGGAAGAATAATAAGACGGTCAGGGTGCTGAAAACACCAAAGACCGATACCAGCGAGCGCAAAGTTTATATACCGGGATTTGTGGCACAGTGCCTTATTGATATAAAGAAGGAACAGGATGAGGTAAAGGAGGCACTTGGCAGTGAGTATACCGATTACAACCTGATAATGGCGACTACTTTTGGAATGCCGATCAATAGCAGCTATATTCGGGATCAGCTGCAGAAAGTAATTGATAGAGAAGGTCTTCCGGATGTGGTTTTTCATAGTCTGCGCCATACAAGTGTCACATACAAACTGAATGAGCAGAAAGAGGAAGAAAATAAGATTACCATACCGGAGGGAGTAGATCCCGAACTGCTGATGAAAGTACTTGGCAATCCGGAGATGGCGGCTTTGCTTACTTCTCTGGCGAAGACAATGAAAGTATAAATATAGAAGAACGATATTGTGTGGAGTAAGAAATCTATGCAGTATCGTTTTTTTCGTTTCTTGTGAAACTTTTTTGAAAAATTTTGCGTTTTGGGTGAGAGTATTTTCGATTTTTTGTACCTATATAAGCGAAGGGGTTTTTAAGCTGCATTTCAATAAATCCAGAGAGAAGGTTCAAACGAAATGTACGATACCGCAAAACGAGTCGCACTCGTCAAGCAGCGGGTGCGGGAAAACACCCGCCGGAGGCAGCGGCGCGGTATATATGGGCTGAGCGCAGCGTGTATGCTGCTGTTCGCGGTGATGATGCAGGCGGCGGATGTGTTTGCAGTGCAGGGGCAGACAGCCGCATGGGGCGTGTTCGGCGCGATGCTGCTGCGGGATGATACGGGCGGCTATGTGCTGGTAGGCGTTGTCTGCTTTGCAGCGGCGGTGGTCGTTACCGTGTTTTGCACACGATTGAGAAAAAACAATAAACAGCAGGAACAAACCAAGGAGGATGAGGAAACATGAAGAAAAGATTTTTAGCGGCGCTGCTGAGCCTGTGCATGACGCTCACGATGCTGCCAACTACGGCGTTTGCAGCGGTGAGCGATTCGCTGGGCAACACACCCGAGGAAAATCAGGCGATTTTGGAGCAGCTCTCCGCCTTGACCGGCGATAGCAGCGACCAGGTGCTTTCCATGCTGAACGCTTTGGGGCTGCTGGATGAAGACGGCAATTTCAAGGTGGATCAAACCATCACGCTGGACGGCCAGGTGTTGACACTGGCAGCTGTCATGGAGCTGCTGGAAAATCCCGCCACGGATCTCACCCGCATAGCCGACGTGGATGGGACTCCGGTGGCGCTGGGCGATTTGAAGACCATGATCCAAATCGAACAGGAGCTGCAGCGGATCAAGGACACCTATTTCTCCGGCAGGGAGTTTACCGGGGAAGCTCTGGAGAATCTCAATAGCCTGATGGAGCAGCTGGAGCTGCAGGGCATCAGTTTGCAGTATTCCGCCTCTGCCACAAAGCCTGAGGGCGTTGAGACGGTGGATATGAGCGGCATGATGAGCCAAACGCTGGAGGATCTCGCAAACAACAGCTGGAGCTCCGGGACTTTTACTGTATACGGCGGAAAACCGGTCGGCTTTTCCTACCGCATTCAAAAAGGCCAGCTCAGCGATTATATCACCGATGTGGAGGTCTCGATAGGCGAGACGAGTGGGGTCGCCCAAGGCGACGGGTCCTACAAGCTGACCTATGACGTAGGCTCGACTTTCAGTTTAGGTGGTTGTAAAATCACTGTCAAGGTTACAACCAAAGGAGTGAACCCAGACTGGCTCGAGAATTCTTATTCCTATGGCGACCTGCTAGGGATGATTGAATTTTACGATGCGGAAAATCTGGTGTTCTATGACGGTGCCGCTTATGCCGACCACTGTCAGCTCAAGCTAAAAAAGACGGTTGACGCCCCCACAATACAAACATCAATGACCGCGCCGAGTTATGTTGAAGAACTCAAAAATACAACCGTATTATATGATGATTTGTTTATTCCTTTGCTGGCAGAAAGCTACACTGGCGGCAGTGCCGACAATTCGGACTTTATTGCGCTAAGCAATACCATCGGAATTTTGGAGGGTGCCCGCAACTCGGTGTCTTCCAGCAACTCCACCAAATCTTATCAGCCATACCAAATCGACGCCAGCATCGAGTTTAGCTGGAGCGGAGACATAGCTGCCTATAATGGCTCTGCGCCGTATGGCAATTATATTTCTGCAAACCCGATACCCTATGCCCCGTTCTGTCTGACGGAGTACAAGCTCGATGGAACAGCTCTGACGCTCACCACCGACGGAAAGAAAACGGAGAACTGTACGATTAACAATGGCAGTACGGTCAGCATCTCCCTGCAGTCTACCACGCAAAACAGAGAGAATCATCAGTACTATCTGCCCTTCGAACTGTATCTGAAGAATGTAAATAATAATATCCCAAATTCCACCACCACCGCCAAGACCAGCAAAGTTACAGCCACGCTGGTGGACACGGACAATCCCACCATTCAAAGCGTCACGGCCCCGGCGGGAACCTATGCCAGCGGACAGCATGTGCCCATCACAGTTACCTTTAACGAGTTCGTGAATCTTAGCAACGCCACCGTGACCATCAATGGCAAAGTGTATAGCGCCGCTGAGCTTTCCATGAACAACTACGGCGTCACGGCAATGCTCTGGTACCCAGTGCAGGATGCGGATGACACCACGGTCACCGTCAATGGTATGACCGGTGTGGAAGATGTTTTCGGTCATACGCTGGATACCTCACTCTATCCAAGCAACTCGATTACCGACGTTGATCTGAAGAGCGTCTTGATGCGTAACGCTCCCACCGCACTGACCGCCGACTACGCCGACGGCAAGGCATCGTTCACGATGAACGCCAACATGGAGCAGGTCTACAAGACCGTATACAGCAATTATCACACCCCGGCAGGCACAGACCCGAAGGAAGCCCCGTTCCGCCTCGAGCTGAGGTACGACTCTGCGGTTGAACCAATCCATCTGCAGGTCTATCTGGACACAGAGAAGGAAGCCTTCACCATTAGCGACTACGCAATCGCACCCTCTGCTTTGGACCGCACCTACACGGTGACGCTGCAGGCCAACGAGGGCACGAAAGCCGATCCTGACTGGGTGAATGTTCTTCCCCTGACCCGGCAGTTCACGGTGGCAAAGAAAGTTTCCGCGAGCACGGTGAAGGTCGTCCCAGAAGAGAATGACGCCGACTATACGATTTCCCTCGGCAAAACCACCCGCCCCACGCTTAAGGCAGAGGTTTTGGGGGCCGGCGGTGAGACGGCCAGCTACACCACCGGCAAATGGAGCAGCAGTGACACGCTCATTGCCACCATCAACGAGGATACCGGCGTTGTTGCCACCACAGGAACCAAGGTGGGAGCCGTCACCTTTACCTTTACGGCGGACAACGGGACTGAGGACACTGCCGATGATGTGACGGGCGAGTCAAAGCCCTATACCGTGACAGCAGGCGATTCCCTGGCACTGGTGATTCCCGGCGGCGCATCCATCGTGACGCGGGTAAATCAGCCCGCCACCGTGCTGTGGAGCTCCAACGCCACGCTGATGGCGCCGAACAAAGAGTTCAATTACAGGATTGACCTGTATGAGGGCAACTACGCGAATGAGGCGGCGCTGAGCGGCCGCAAGCCCGTTGCGACTTATACCGTCGGCAAGGATAAAAACAGCGTGCGGATCGAGGAGAATGTGCTCTCCAAGCTCTCCAACGGCAATATCCCTGCCTACACGGTATTGGTCTCCATGCCGCACCCCAACGCCGGCGGTGAGGACGTCCGCCTGTCGGCACTTGCTTGGATCATCGTGCAGGCACCACCTGCCACAGCCAAGCTGACACCGCCCCAGAGCATTTACCTCAAGGATACCGACGGTGCCGTCAATATCGACTGGTCGGTGGAAAACACCACTGAGGGCGCCCCTTTGCAGCCCACGCTGACCATCACCCGGGTCACAGAGGACAACACCACCAAAGTGGTGGACAGTGAGCGCCTATCCGGCACCTCCGGGAGCTTCCCCCTGTCATTACAGAGTGTGCAAGCCGGCAATCTGAAGGACACCTATCAAGTGGTTTTGAGCGTGGAGAATCCTGGTGAGGAATCTCCCAGCACCGACTCCTTCCCCCTGTATGTCTACGATGCCGACGCACTGAAGGTGCAGAACGACAAAGGAGACACGATTTCTAAGCTGACCATGGACAATACCTCCAAGGTCAGCGGCAGCCTGCCCACCGTTACAGCTGAAATTTTGCAGCTGCGCCAGGAGTTGGGGCTGATCGAGTACATAGGCATCAACTATGACGAGTACGGATGGAACTCCTTTAAAGACGGCATCCGGTGGCTCTCCAGCAACAACAATGCCATTTCCGTCAACTACAAGCAGGGCGGACTGTATGAGGACATCAGAAACTTCTCCTTTGATTCCTACCTTCCCGAAACCAAAATGGCGCTGTCCGGCTTGGCCAACGGCACCGCAACAGTCACGGCTACCCATGCCGCCACGGGCATGAATGCCGCCGTACAGGTGACAGCGAAAACGCTGCAAAATAAGTTCTATCTCTTCCAGCTGACGCCTGCAGCGGAAACTACGCTGCAATACACCGACGGCAAAGGTGTGCCCAAAACGGTCACGACCAACAGTGAAGGCGTGCTGGCGCTTTACGAACCCAACGGAATCGCCAGTGAGGTGTCTCTGCGGTCCGGCTCCGGCGCGGATATTTATCTGGGCACCATCTATAAAGAAAATTTGCGTTCCGGCGAGCGGGATGCCACAAAACTGCAGCTTTATCCCTTGAATACCTTCAGCCTTCGGCGAGTTGCCCGGGCATCTGTGACGCTCATCACGCCGGGCGGCGATCCGCTGGCGAACAAGACGGTGACCGTTCGTGGCGGCGTTTATAAAAACGGAGGCTACTGCCAGACAGCTCTGCTGGGCTCCAGGGCAGGAGCACTTGTCAGCGGCATCACCGGCGACACCTATACCACGGATGCGGCGGGAAATATAACCGTCTATCTGGATTCCACCCAGTTCTGGTCGGCCGAAAAGGGCGAGAGCAACACCACGGCGCTTTCTGCTCTGGATCAGCTGGAGTACATTCTGGAGATCAGCGCAATTGACGGCGACAAGTACTATCCGCTGCTGCTGACCGTCAACGGCAAGCTGGGCGTGGACGATGTAATGCGCACCGCAGAGGGCGTTGTCTCTCTGGAGCGTGTGCCGGCGGGGGAGGAAAACAAACCCTTCATTGTGGCGCAAAGTGTTGATTACGGTCTAGCCAACGGTCAGAAGGTGGATGTCCGCAGCTCGACTGGGAAGATTGGCCCTAACAGCAGCTTTAAAACAGCAAGCCTGCACACCACCATGTTCCTCTGGGGCGAGGATATTGCCAACGCGCGGAATTACAGTCTCAAGCTGGCGGACGAATACGGCATTCTTCCTGCCGCCCAGAGCAGCAGTACCAAGCAGTATCCCTTCTCATCCATCCCCGTAGCGGAAAACGATCTGACCCTCACCGAGGCCACCATGACCACCTCTGGATGGATCGCCGACGGCAAGGATGTGGGTATGAAAACGCAGCTGAGCCTGAACGGCAGCCTGCTACAGGAGAAAATAATGCCCTTCCGGGTCGTTGATCTGACCCGAGTGCCCAAGGTGACAGAGGATGACCGCGTCACCGGTATTCTGGCGACGATGGGATCCTCCAGTGGAGTGAATCAAGTCGACTTTGGCGGAGTGGGCGATAGTAACATTCTCAAGGTGCTGACCGGACGGCTGGATGATCTGAGCGGTCCGGTGGACACTTCCGTGTTCAAAATGATTATCACCCCCAGCGAAGATCCCTCCGTGTTCCGTGCCATGATTTGGGCCGGGTATAATACGCTGGAGATGGAGGACATGGATTATTCTGAGGACGGCGTGGCGTTGGGTGCGAATGTGCTGACGCAGAACCTGGAAGTGGGTGTGCCCGGGACCGGGGATCTGAGCCAGATGGCCCAGGGCACCTATGATCCCAAGGGGGACTACAAAACCAACTCCATAGCCGACAATGTCACCAGCACGGATCTCAACTTGCAGTTGGAGGGCTTTTACGAAGCAGAAATCCGCTATAACACCGAAAAGAAGGAGTGGGAGGTTTTCACCGTAGGCGGCGGATTTACCACCGGTGTTGGTGTGGGCTTCTCCTTCAGCGTGAACGCCATGGCTGGTCCTGTGCCGTTGACAGCAACCTTTGAGCTGGGTGGTGCCATTCAGCTGGATTTCCGTACCGCAGTGCGCTACGGCCGGCAGGGCGAGGGTACAGAGCTTGCCTGGAGCGATCCCACGGCCACGGCAGTGAATGACTTTTTGACCACGCTGCGTATCAACGCCTATGTCCACGCGTTTGGCGGTATTGGCTTTGACTATTCGGTCGTGGCGCTGAAGATCGGTCTATTCGGCAATTTGGATGTGGACAGTCAGAATAAGTTCCTTTCCCGCACCTATCTTGCCGACGAGACAAAGCGCCAGATCAACGGTCAGGCCCTGGGAATCCAAAGCGAAGTGGGAATCAAATTTGTGGCAACCTTCCTGTTTATCTCCTACGAGGCGGTGATCGCCTCCGGAACCCTTGGAGCCACCAGGACTTTTAATGACTGGAAAACAATCGACGACTACTGGAATAGCGCCACCAGTGGGCTGAGCCTTGCCTCGCTGCGGATGGCGGCGGCCCAGAGCGGAATGCAGGTGGCTTCTGGCAGTGCAACGCTCCAAAGCCGGGACTATCTGGAGCAATATGCCCGTACTTGGGGCCAGCCCCAGCAGCGGATGATGCTGTTCTCTCTGAACTCCCCCAGTGGGCTGGAAAACATCCAGACTAATGCCAACCCCACATCCTATCCACAGCTTAGCGATGACGGGAAGGTATTGGTCTACATCAACGACGGCAACAGCAGCAGTATTTACGACAGCCGGGCACATTTCTCCACCCTCAATGGCAGCGTCTATTCTACCTCCAGCAAAATTGACGATCCTACAGGGTTCTCCGGCTACGGCGACACGAGCGTTTCTTTGTCCGGCACTGGCAGCTTCGCGGCGGCGGCTTGGGTTCGCATGGGCACCGACCTGCCGGGTAAAAATGCCGGTGATGCCGTGACATTGGAAGAGCAAAACCTGCTGATGAACAGCACGGAGATCGTAGTGTCCGTCTATAACGGCACAACCTGGACTTCCACCCGCCTAACCAACGACGGCACGCCGGATCTGGCCCCAGCCACGGCAGTGGGCGGCGACGGCAATGCCATCGTGTTCTGGCGCAGCGTCTACACCCCTGATCCCGGTACGCAGGGCAGCAACAACCTGCTGAATTTTACGACCAGAGATTGTATCATGTACAGCTGCTATGACAGCACTAACGGCACCTGGAGCAAGGCAAAAATGCTTTATAACGGTGCTACTGGCAGCGTGAAGGCGTTGCAGGCGGCCATGCTGCCCGACGGAACCGCTATGGCGGTTTACTCGCTGGACCGCAGCGGAACCGGAGATACCTCCGCCTACGAGATCGCCTATTGTACCGTGGCTGCTGACGGAACTCCCGGTACAGCCATGTTGGCGACCTGTGACAGCAATCTTGACGAAAACCCCCAGGTCGTTGCAGCCAACTTCGGCAGCGGGGATGACCGATTTGTCATCGGTTGGCACAGTGTCCGAGACGGCAGCAGCGATATTCAGCTGTTGGCTGTGGACGGCAGCGGCACCATGTCCAACAGTTTCCCCGGCTCTCTGTCGACCCTGACTAGCAGCGGCAACGCCGTCGTGGGCGGAGACTTCCGCTTCGCTTCCCTCAGCGGGGATCATCGCAGCCGCAATGATCTTACCATCGTCTGGAATGAGACTGTCAATAACGCCAACGGCGCGGTAGATCACGGCATTTTGAAGGCGGCCAAGCTGCGCTATGCCACAAATACCTACACTCTGTCCGCACCATTGGAACTGGCAGAGCTGCCGGATCGCACGCTGGCTGACCACTTTGATGCCTATGTCAGCGGCACCAATCAGGTGCAGACCGCCATTCAGGCCACCCGGTATGACGATGAAAACCAGGAGGTAATCGGCGGCGTGACCGTTCCGGGTGAGGAAACGATCCTCTATACCGCTACCTCTGATTTTATCACCGATGCGGTGGCAGTGGAACAGGTCGGTGTGGATTATGCAACGCTGGCGTTGAACAGCCTGACACCCATTCGCTTTACCATCCGCAACACCGGGCTGAACGATGTGACAAACCTAACGGTCAGCCTTGGCAGTGGGGAAACCGCCACTCTTTCGGAAACACTGCTGCCCAATGAAAGCACCACCCTTACCGTCTGGCACCATGTGGGGGACCTCGTGACCGATCCGAGCTATACCATCATCGCCGGCGGCATCCACGAAAACGGCACAGTGTATCTGGATTATCCCGACATTGGAATCTCGCAAATGGAAGTGATTGCGGAGAGCGCCGGCAAGCGCATGGTGCGCATGACTCTCTATAATTCCTCTGCCGCCACGCTGGCCGGCGGAAAGAGCCGCGAGGTGAAGCTTGCGTTCTATGCGGATGATCTGCATACCGAACCTGCAGAGGTAGCCTGCACCACAAACGGCGTATCGGTTAGCGGTAATGAAATCACCATTTCCGAAGACAGCGCCCTCGCCCGTATCGATCAGGGAACCTTTACACTGGACCTGACCTATGATCTGGGCGAGTATATGACATCCATTGGCAAAACCGAGATCCCCAATGTGGGTACCTATCTGTACGCCGAGGCGTGGGCGGAAGGCCAGATTGGTGGAACGGGAAGCAATCAGCGCCTGCCGGAGTATAACGGCAGTGACAGCGAGGCCAGCGTCCATATGACCGGCGCACTGGCCCGCACCGGAGAGCAGCTGACGATGGATGTGACACAGGGGAACGACGGCAACGGTCACAGCACCGCCGCCATTACCCTGCGCAACAACTGCCTGCAGTCTCAGACTGGCGCAGAGCTGGTGGCCACGCTGCTGGATGCTGCCGGGACCGTTCTGGAAACGAAAAAGACCAGTATTGGCGGTGCCATCTCCGGGGAAACCTTCCAGACAGAAACCGTCACCTTCTCCCGGCTTGGCACCCGCGTAGTGGTGCGAGCCGCAGTGCCCGGTAAAGACCTTCTGGCCTTTGAAGGTCTGGCAGTGGGGCTCGGCGATTTTACCGCCAACGGAACGAACTATACCTATACGCTGCAAAATGATAGCGGAGCAACATCTACGCTAGTCACAGCGGTGTCTGGAAACGGCGAGCCCGTGAGCATCAACGGACAGGCTCTGTCCACCGGCGGCAGCGCAACCGTTGCCATCCCCAACAGCGGCACAACCGACATTGTCGTGAGAATCGGTGCTAAAACCTACACGCTGACGATTCTGCGCAATAGCGGCACAGGCGGTAATGAAGGCGGTGGCGGAAGCGGTAATGAAGGCGGTGGCAGCACCGGCGGCAACGGCGGAAGCGGCTACAGCTACTACACCATCAAGGCAACTGCCGGGGCTGGCGGCTCCATTTCTCCATTCGGCAATGTCAGCGTCCGTGAGGGCAGAGATCAGACCTTCACCATCACTCCGGATAAGGGCTATGCTGTCGCCAACGTCAAGATTGACGGCAAGAGCATTGGCGCGGCGAAGTCTTATACCTTTGAGAATGTCAGCAGAACCCATACCATCGAGGTCATCTTTATGAAAGCCAACGGCAACCCCCAGACCGGCGTGTTTGTGGATGTAGCCACCGGCAGCTATTATGAGGACGCTGTGGATTGTGCTGTTCTCTTTTCACTACAAGAAACAAATTAATGACATTTTGAGCTGCGCCGCTATCCAAGCGCGGCAAGGAGACAGCATTATGAAAAGAATCACAAGAATCATTCGTCCGATCATCTGCATAGTTGTCCTTCTCGTTGCTATGACCACGGCAGTCAGGGGCTGCTATCAGAGAGAGACAGAGCCTATCGACATTCCCGGCACATCTGCGCCTCAGCCATCAGCGCCTCTCGCGGGTGAAGTTATCCCCTCGGTGGACAGGCAGACAGAGTTGGCAGAAGCCAGAGCGAAGAATCCCGACACCGTGGCGTGGCTGTATATCCCCGGTGCGGAGGTGGACGACCCTGTGATGCAGGCGGAGGACAACGGCTATTACCTAAAGCTGGATGAAAACGGTGAGTACGCCATGTGGGGCTGCTATTATGCCCATTGTGAAAACAAAATCGGCGGCAGGGATAAGCTGGACAAAAACACCACCATTTTCGGCCACTCCGCCAGCAACTGCGACCCGGACGGTGTGCGGTTCACCAAGCTCTATCGTTATATGGACGTAGACTTTGTAAAGGAGCATCCGTATATCTATCTCTCTGTGGATGGTGAGGACATGATCTTTCAGATCACCGCACTGTTCGTCACGGATATTGGCTTTGACTATATTGCGCCTGATCCCACGGGAGATGATCTGACCAGCTTCTTTGAGACGATTGCGCGGAAAAACTGGCTTGACTTTGATGGCGTGACTTTCTCCGAGGAAGATACTGTTCTGACCCTCTCCACCTGCTGCCGGAAGTATGACAAGGCCAACAGCGGCAATCAGCGGCTGGTGGTCATGGCAAAGCTGCTGCCGGAGGGTGCAACCGCACAGGAGTTCAGCGTATCCCTTGTGGATAGTCCTGAAATGCCCTAAAAGAAATCAGAATACGACGATAACAGGACACCCATCCTTGCGGTACTGAAAAGCAGCGTATGATATAGGGAAAACGGCGGCCGCCCCGTACAGAGCAGCCGTGGTTTTTGCTGTCCCTACATTTAATAGGTTGCCAAAATAATTTGATCAAAAAACATCGACATCCCTTGCTCTACACGCTATAATATAGATAATCTAATAAGAAAACAGTGTTATCATTACTGCTACAGATGGAATGGTAGCCATATTTATGAAAAAATCATTGGAACGGAATGGCTGAACCCTCAGGGTGACAATGTCAGGGATTTGACAGCGAAAACCATTTTTCTCAGGTGTTTTTCCGTTTTCTTATTTTGACAGAGATTTACAAAATAGTCAGGAAAATCAAGGCTTTCCTTGACTCATATTTACTTAAAATAATCGCTGTTCCCAGTGTGGACTCGAGCTCCTAAGCACTAGTTGAGGGTTCGATTCCCCCTGGGAACAGTCAAATTTTGCAACAATGATGACCACAATTCATTGTTGCTTTTTTTTATTTATAGGTGCTTACGAGCACCGAATGCCGCGACAACGAGCGTGTAACGCGAGTGAGTTCAGGGAAAAGGAGAGAATGCCTATGGCAGAAAAAACAGACGAACGAGTTACGGATGAAAAAGTGGTAGAAATTGAAATGGAAATTTTCTAAATATGTGCCACAAATCTTGAAAAAATCTTGATTTGTGGCATTAATTAAGGTTCTGACAGGTGTTAGAAGATGTGGAAAATCTATATTGTTAGAGCAGATTAAAGAAGAATTTATTGAAAATGGGTTTGATAGAGCGCATATTATTACCATTAATTTTGAAGATTTGCAATTTGAAAAAATAAGAACTGCAGAAAAACTTAATTCCTATGTGAATGAGCAAATCAAGGATCATGACAAATACTTGATTTTTTTAGATGAGATTCAGCATGTCAGGAGCTTTGAAAAGGTTTTAGCTTCCTTTCGGGCAACATTAAATTGCTCAATTTTTATTACTGGAAGTAATTCGAAATTGCTATCCGGCAAGATGGCAACATTGTTGGTTGGAAGATGTGTTGAATTTAGAATAATGCCATTTTCCTTTGCCGAAAGCTACGAATATGCTACAGCTATAGGAAGAAATATATCTCCGGATGAGTTTATGATTGATTATATCAATTGGGGTGGCTTCCCTTTGCGTTTTTCGTTTACAAAAGAAAGTGATATTAAGAGATATTTGGAGCAGACATATGAAGGTATCTTAGATAAGGATATTATTACTGACAGATCAAAGGTTAATAGACAAAACTTTGAAAGAGTAGCAACATATATTATGGCAAATGCAGGAAAGGAATTTTCCAGTAAAAACATAGAGAACTATTTTATACATCAAAATGCAGATACTTTGGATAAAAAGACGATATACAGATATCTTGATAAAATGGAAAAGGCTTGTCTAATTGATCGTGTAAAAAGATTTAATATTGTAGGAAAACAGGCAATGTCGTATATAGAGAAGCAATATGCGGTAGATACTGGTTTTCGCATGATAAATACAAACTTAGTAAATTTTGAGGATACCTTTTTTCTTGAAAATATAATTTATAACGAGCTAAAAGCAAGAGATTATGAAGTCTTTACAGGAAAAACATATAAGGGTGAAATTGATTTTGTTGCAATAAATGGAAGAAAGAAATGTTTTATTCAGGTGGCATATTATTTGGCTGGCAAGGAAACGATTGAAAGAGAGTTTGGTGCTTTTAAGCCAATTAGTGATGCATCACCGAAATATGTGTTTTCATTAGATAGATTTGATTATTCAAGAAATGGAATTGCACATATCAATATTGTTGATTTTCTTTTGGGTAAGAAGGATATTAATTTATCATAACGCCACAAATTAAGAAAAAATTTAAAATTGTGGCTTCTGGAAAAAATCATATAAAAGGGCCAAAGAAACGGACGCCAGAAGATGATGAACATTTCAGCGAGTCATTTGAGAGGATGATACGCATGGCAATTCAGAACAGAGAAGGAGAAAACAATGGCAAAGAATGTCTGAGTACTCTGATTGAGTTTTTGAAAGCGACGTCTTGCACATACTATTAGCAGACAGTATAATAAATACATCGAAGCAGTTTCAAAAAATGAAAAATATTCGACTTTTGAAAGCGGGTGACGATATGAAAACAATTACAAGAGCAAAGTATCTCGACAGAATCATTGAACTGAATGGTACTCCTGACATCAAGATTATCACGGGCATTCGTCGATCCGGTAAGTCCAAGCTGATGCAGGCGTATATTGAGTATCTGAAAAGCCATTTTGAAAATATCAATATTATCTTCATTGACTTCATGGATTTGGCGTATGAAGAAATCAAGGAATACCATGCCTTACACGCTTATGTGGAAGAACATTATCAGGAAAGTAAAACGAACTACCTGTTTGTAGACGAGGTTCAGATGTGTCCCAAGTTTGAGTTGGCAATCAACAGCCTGTACTCTAAGGGAAAATACGACATCTATGTAACCGGCTCCAACGCTTTCCTGTTGAGTGCGGATCTGGCAACTCTGTTTACCGGACGCTATATTGAAATTCATGTGTTTCCTTTCAGCTTCCGGGAATATTGCCAATATTATGATGATGTTAGTGATAAAGATAAGCTCTTTGATGATTACGCTATCAAGGGCGGTTTAGCAGGTTCTTACGCTTACAGAACCGAAAAAGACAGAACAAACTATATCAAAGAGGTCTACGAAACGATTGTTACAAGGGATTTGGTGCAAAAATATGCGCTCCCGGACACTTTGGTTTTACAACGTCTGAGCGAGTTCCTTATGGATAATATCAGCAACCTGACGTCTCCTAATAGGGTCAGTCAGCTGCTGACAGCAAATGAGACTCCAACCAATCATGTAACCGTCGGCAAGTACATTAAGTATTTGTGCAATGCTTTTGTATTTTATGATATTAAGAGATACGACATCCGGGGCAAGAAATACCTTGAAAGCTCTGAAAAGTTCTATTTGTGTGACAGTGGTATTCGATATGCAATACTGGGAAGCAGAAATATGGATTACGGCAGAGTATATGAAAACATCGTTTGCATTGAACTTCTTCGTCGTGGATACGATGTCTATGTCGGCAAGCTCTATCAAAAGGAGATCGACTTTGTTGCTCAGAGAGGCAGCGAGAAGATTTATATTCAGGTCAGCGACAACATTTCCGGGCAGGAAACATTTGAGAGAGAATGCTCTCCTCTGCTTCAGATCCGAGATGCTTATCCGAAAATGATTATTGCCAGAACCAAACATCCAAAATATAGTTATGAAGGAATCGAAATCCATGATATAGCCGATTGGTTGCTACAAGAATAAACAAGGCGAAATATCTCCGTCATTCTCTTTTGAAATGATGGAGATATTTTTATGTTGATGGAGATTCAGGCCAGGAAACTGTGTCAGATTGCAAAAATCCTTTCCGAACTTTTTACATAGCAGTCACGCACTTTGGTGTGTGGCTGCTTATTTGCATCTATGCTATCAAAATCAAACAAAAATGATCTGCATAGCAGTTTGCTATGCAGCGTGTCTCATCCTTTGGGATGATTTACATATCGAAACAAACTCATATAATATAATTTAAGACAGATTGCGAAAGGCTTATGGCAATCTCGCTCTGTATCAAAGGGAGGGAAGAAATGACCAAAAATATCATCATAAAGACCTCCGTTCAGAAACGGTTTGACAGCTTCATGGCGCATGGCAGAGTCCTTTTTTTCAGCGCACCCTGCGACTTTGGAAAGACAGTACTGGCGGACGCACTGCTGCGCGGTCGGAACGTGCTGCGGCAAAGTGCGGCAGACCCAGACTGCGTGATTCCACCGTCAGCGCAGGATTGGGACATTCTGCTGATTGACGATCTTCAGTTCATGCAGGAGGAAGCCGGGCAGCAGGCTCTTTGCGAACTGATCCGCTCAAGTCCGGAGCGCCGTTTTGTGCTACTCTCGCGCGGTGTGCCGCCCGGCTGCCTGACGGCGTTTCAGTACACGGGGCTGATGACGGTGTTGGAGGCCGACGACCTGCTTTTTGACGCGGGCGACGTGCGGCGGCTGTTTCAGCTTTCGGGAGTAAACGTAACAGATAGCGAGATTGACGGAATATTGAAAGAATCCGTAGGCTATCCGCTGGGTGTGGCCATCACGGTGCGGTGCATGTCCCCGGACAAGCCGTGGACGCCGGAGCTGGTGGCGCGGGTGTTCCACGAGGTGTTCCTCTACTTTGAGACCGCCATCTACCGGCGCTTTGACCTGCCGGTGCGGCGCTTCCTGTTGGAGCTGGCCCCCTTTGAAAGTTTTGACCTGGAAATGGCGCGGATGGTCAGCGGCGATCCCCGTGCCGGCGAACGGCTGGACTGGATTCTTCGATACACTACTATGCTGCGCTACGAAGACTGCCAGCGTTTCCACTTCTGGTCGGGTTTCCGGGCTTTTCTCCTCTGGGAGATGGAACGGGAGTATACCGAGGAAAAGCGCAAAGCGCTCATCAGCCGGGGCGGGCTGTACTATGAGCTGAAGGAGGATTACGCCCACGCCCTGGAATGCTACACCAGCGGTGGTGACCATTCCAAGGTTTCTGAGCTGCTGGTGCGTAATGCAGAACTTCACCCCGGCATGGGGCACTATGCTGAGATGGAAAAATACTACCGCAGCCTGCCAGAGGCGGAAATTCTCGCATCCCCCTCTCTGATGCAGGGCATGAGCATGCTCTGCGCGCTGGTCATGGATTACGAAGGCTCGGAGCGCTGGTATGGCGAACTGCAAAAGTTTGTCGAACACTGCGGCAGGCAGGACGCCGCCGGAAAGCAGGCGCGCGGCCGCCTTGCATGGCTGGACATCTCCCTGCCCCAGCGGGGCGTGAAGGGTCTGACGGAAACCATCCCCGCCGTGTTCCGGCTGCTGACGAACAAAGAGCTGGCGCTGCCATCCTTCTCCGTCACGAGCGCGCTGCCGAGCATCATGAACGGCGGCAAGGACTTTTCCGAATGGAGCAAAAAGGACGACCTGCTCTACAAAACCCTCCGTCTCCCCGTGGAGGCAGTACTGGGGCGGGACAGTGTGTGTCTTGCCGACTGCGCCATTGCCGAGAGCAAGTTTGAAAAGGGCGAGGACATCACAGGGCGGATGCTGTCCCTTCTCCCACAGATGAACGAGATCCGCAACCACGGCACGTCGGACATGGAGTTCGCCGTCAGCGGATTGCTGGCCCGCAGCCAGCTGGCAAACGGGCAGCCCACCGACGCGCGGCGCACTATCATGGTACTCCGTGAATGCTTTGCCGAGCGCGGTTTGACTCGCTTTCTGCCCAATATGGACGCCATGCTTTGCCGTATTGACATGCACACCGGCGACCTTGATGCGGCGGATGTGTGGTATCGGGAAAAAGCCCCTTGCGAACCCACGCACCTGAACGTCATGCGGCGCTACCAGTATCTCACGCAGGCAATGGTGGAAATTATGCAGAACCGCCCGGACGCCGCTTTGCTGACGCTCTCACCCATGGAGCCGTACATTCAAAACTGCGCCCGCATCATCGACGGCATTCACCTGAATGTCCTGACTGCCATCGCCCTGCGTCGCAAGAAGGATGAGCGGTGGCGCGAGCGATTGACGGCGGCACTGGACGCGGCGGCGGAGTACCGATTCATCCGCACCGTCAGCGTATACGGCACGGCGGTGCTGCCGCTGCTGGAAGCGCTGGACTGGGACGGCGACAAAGCATGGCGCAAGCGGCTGATGGCGGCGGTGCGGACGCAGGCGGCGTTCTACCCGCATTTCCTCGAACCCAGCCTTGCCCCCGGCGAGGAGCTGACACCCACGGAGCTGCAAATTCTCCATCTTCTCTGCGCGGACAAGTCCAACGCTGAGATTGCGCAGATCATGGACGTGAAGCTGCCCACGGTGAAGACCCACGTCAGCCACATTCTCGACAAGCTGGACGTGAAGCGCCGGGCGGAAGCCAAGACCGCCGCGAAAAAGCTGCGGCTCATTCCGGATGATCTATAAAAGCTGTGCCTGTGCTTGAACGGGCTGAATATAAACTTATACATATATCCTAAAGGAGAATCTTATGAAAAAACGAGTATTGAGTATGCTCATGACGCTGGTACTGTGTCTGACGCTCCTGCCCGCACCTGTGCGGGCGGCGGAGGACACGCCGGAGGGCGGCGCCATCGTGCAGGAAGAGCAGGAGGAAGCTACGCCCACCATATCGGAACAGGCGGCGGAAAATGGCATTGCCGTTCAGGACGGTGGGGGCAGCACCGTGGAAAACGCAGTGGCGGAGGTCAATCCCGACTGTCCGGTCTGCTCTGCGGAAAATGCAGACCTCTCTGCCTGCAAGGGAACAGAGCAGGCAATATCCCTGATGGCAGCTGCGGCAGACCATGAAACCATCTCCGGCAGTGTTACCTGGGAGAACAGAAACATAACTACCCCGGTGACGGTGAAGGGCGACACAACAATCACGCTGAAAGGCGAGAATACCATTACGATTACCGAGACCGCATATGACGCCGCTCTGGATATGTATTCCGCCAATCTGACCATTCAGGGAAGCGGCAGTCTGACGGTCACTGTTCCTGACAGGAAATATGGTATTGCGGACGGCAATTGGAGCGACACCGCCGGCGGGACGCTTACCATAAAAGACGGGGCAAAGATAACCACCAACGGCGGTCAGAGAGGCTTGAGCGCTAAAGCCATCGTGATTGAGAATGGAACGCTGAATCTAAATTCCGGTTGGGGTATTGGCACTGCATCCCTGACCATGAACGGAGGAACCCTTTACGCCACCGGAAAATATGGTGCGATTTCGAATAGTATGTATGGAACAGCCCGAAGCATCGACCCCAGCCTGACTATTCTGTATTCGGACGAACAGAATGCAAACACAGACGATATGTCGGTCGGCACAGCGGCCGATACGACAAGAGAAGGGGACGTCAAGACCATCTATATCGCCAAGATGGCGCCCCGCGCAGGACTGATCGTCGGCGCGCAGCAGGGAACCCTGCAGGAAAGCTTAGGCAGTCAGACGGCGACCTTCTCCGTTACCGGCATCAATGTCAAGATAAATACTCTGAACGTGGACTGGGAGGGCGCGCACACCGGTCTGACGGCGGAAAAATCCGCTGACAACCAGACCATCACCGTTACCGCCGACAGCACCGTCAAGGAGGGCCGCTATAAGCTGAAGCTGACCGCAGACAGCGAAGCAGGATTCTCTCCTAACAAGGCGACCGCCACCGCAACGGTCACCGTCGCCGCCGCGCCCAGAAACCCCATTACCATAAAAAAGCAGACGAAGGTCGTATATGAGAAATTAGATGGGGAAAGTGTAGCGGTTGTCGATGTCAACGCCTCTCTGGCAAGCGGTTCGACCGGTAATATTACCTATCAGTGGTATGTGAACGAAACAGAATTTAAGGGCACAGGCAGCGGCAGTTATAAAATCATCCTGACCCAATCAGACCTGACCACAACGGAGGGCAAGAACTGGGAGTACAGCGGGCAGGTCTACTGCAAGCTGTCCTATAATAACTATACCGTAAATACAGACACGGTCGCCGTTACCGTGAACACCTGTACCCATGCAAAATACACCCACGATGGCAAATGCCAACAGTGCGGCGAACCGTGTCGTGCGGAAGTGCTCTTTATTGACAAAGATGGTCTCCCCTATTCGTCTGAACTCGATGGCGGTGAGGCCATGGTTGGGAGCAAGCTGATTTCCGGAGGAACCTTTTATTTTGTGCGGGATATCGACGCAATCTTGCGTGCGGGAGATGATGGGACGAACAAAAAGGACCTTACGCTGGACCTGCAGGGCCACAAGGTCAAGAATCTGGATCTGCAAAATTTTCCGTACAACAGTGTTACCATCAAAAACGGCACGATAAATATCTTTGGAACCAGCGCCCCCGCGGTATTCATATTAGACAGCGTTACAACAAACGCGGACTACTTTTCTAACTGGTGTACCCTGACGGTAAAGGGCGATTGCGTGTTTGAGAATCAGGTGGCGTTCCACGGGAAAACCCAGCTCCAGGGCGGCACCTTCCAAAATGGCATCATGAAAACCGACGCGCCGCCGCTGGCTCTGCTGGCGGACGGATATGCCTTTGCAGACGCTGATAGCAATGACATTTTGAACATTTCCGATGTAAATATTGAGAATAGAAATGTCAAAGTGGTCGGGCATACCTGCCAATATCATAACGGTAAATGTGTCTGCGGCAGAATCTGCGACCATGCGGGCAAGGTGGACAAGGATGGTTACTGCACCTTCTGCAAAGCGCTGGTGGAGGCATTTGAAATCGGCGGCAACCGATACACCAGTCTGGAAAACGCGCTGGCTGCCGCGCAGGAAGGTGACACGATCACTCTGCGGGGGCCTTTGGCGATCGAGAACGTAGAGCCGATCGAGATCAGCAAAAATATTACACTGAATTTGAATGGATTCACCCTGAGCAAATCCCAAGAGAATGCGCTTCTACGCATCCTCGGCTCCAATGTAGCCATCATAAACGGCAAGGTGCAAAGCACCTGCACCAGCAAGCCCGCTATCGCGGTGGAGGTTGGAAAATTTAACCACACAGGCGCAAAGCTGACGCTGGACAATGTCACCCTGGAGGGCAGCGTAGGCGGCGGAACTGGTTCCGGTGGACGTGGGCTTTCCATTCTTAACGGGAGCAAAGCTGTGGTAACGAGCGGCACGTTCCCCGGCGGCATCTACACGGAGGGAGCGCTGACCATGTCCGGCGGCAGCGTGGCTCGGCTGGAATTGGGTGCGCTCGAGGGTATTCCAGTGACCCTGTCCGGCGGATCCTTTGACAGCATCAAAATCGAGAATGACGCAGATTACCAGTCCCTGCTGGCAGAGGGCTATGCCTATCAGAAGCAAGGCGGCGCATTGCTCAAGCTGTCGGAGATGAATGAGAATACTGCCGTAACCGTTGTGAAGTGCAGCCACCCGGATGACTCTTCCGGCGGGAATGTTTGCCCATACTGCGGCTATGCCGCTATGGTGACAAAGGCGGACGGCAGCATTTCCTACCATCGGACGGCAGACGCCGCCATCGCCGCAGCCGACGGCGGTACAGTGAAGCTGCTGGCAAATGCAGGCGAGATCACCATCAGCAGCCCGCTCAAGCTGGATTTGAACGGTAAGACGGCAGCAAAACTGACCGTCACCGGAGATGTCACGCTGGCATCCCTGCTGCCGGAGGGTTACGCTTTTAAGAGCGGCAGTACCTGGATAACCGATCCTAGCGGCACGGAGCTGACCAATGTTTCTATGGCCAAGATCACCATCAAGAGCATGGACTATCCGACCAAGATGAGCATGACTTATGGCGGTACGGGGACTCTTCTTGTCAAGGTAAAGAAGGAAACCGGCACAGGCGCTGTAAGCTTCCAGTGGTACAAGGTGGAGGACGGCAAAGAGACAGCAGTTGGTAGCGCGACAACAAAGAATCAATTTGATCTTTCTGCACTAAAGCTGTCCGCAGGCCAGCACACCTTCCGCTTTTCTGCTGCCTGCGACGGCTACGTGAAGATGAGTAAGGATATTGTTGTGACGGTACAAAAGGCAACACCGATAGTGGTAACAGTACCAACCGTTGCAGAACGTGAATACAACCCGGATGCTGCACTTACCGGTTCTGATATGACAGGCGGAAGAGTGATAGGGGCAGATGGCAAAGAACTTGCAGGAACATGGAGCTTTACAGGAATGAACATCGTTCCGACTGTAAATAACAAAGGCTATCAGGCAGTATTTGCACCAACGGATACAGCTAATTACAATACGGTCACAAGAACGATTACAGTTAAAGTTACCAAGACTTCACCGGTAATTGCAGAGAAGCCGACAGCAACCGCACTTACATACGGACAGACGCTTTCTGATAGTACCCTGACAGGCGGCAAAGTAACATACAAAACAGCCGATGGAACAGAGGTAGCAGGAACATTTGCATGGAAGAATAGTAATATCAAGCCTACAGCAGCCGACAGCGGAAAGACAGAGTATGATGTGATATTTACACCATCAGATACAGATAATTATAATGCTGTTGATATGAAAATCATTCTTACGGTCAACAAGGCAGTGAAAGCTCCGAACATGCCGGAAGCTGCAATGGCTCCGGCACACAGCACACAGAAGATTGGCGATATTATACTTCCGGAAGGCTGGAGCTGGCAGGAGGCAGATAGGGACACGGCGCTTTCAGATGGTGTGGCTGTGACAGCAACTGTGGTTTATACAGGAACTGACAAGGGCAACTACGAGACAGAAAGTGTAAGCATTACGATTACAAGAAGCGAATGTGAGCACAAAAATACAGAAATCATAAACAAAAAAGATGCAACCTGTAGCGTTGAAGGCTATACAGGCGATACCTACTGTAAGGATTGTGGTGAAAAGCTTGATACCGGTACAACAATCGAGAAAAAACCGCACACGGTCGGAACGGCTGCTACATGTGTATCTAAAGCTGTGTGCAGTGTTTGTGGCGAAACTTTTGGTGAAGTAGATGCCAATAATCATGTGCATACAACTGTGAAGAACCGCAGGGAAGCAACCTGCACGCAGACCGGATACACGGGAGATACCTATTGTACGGACTGTGATAAACTTCTGAGAACCGGAGAAGAGCTGGCAGCATTGGGACATGATTATAAAGCAACCGTGACAAAGCAGCCAACGACAACCGAGGAAGGCATCAGAACCTACACCTGCACCAGATGCAACAGCAGCTACACAGAGAGCATTGCGAAGTTGCCGGAGGAACAGCACACTCATAACTATACGGGAATCATTACGAAAGAGGCAACCTGTACAGAAGCAGGGGTAAGGACGTATACCTGTTCTTGTGGAGACAGCTACACGGAGAATATGCCGGCAACAGGACACAGCTATGTATCAAAAGTGACGAAGGCTGCAACGACAACAGAGGAAGGCATCATGACCTACACCTGCTCCAAGTGCGGACACAGTTACACACAGCCGATCACTAAGATTAAGTCCGATGACAGCAGCAAGGATAATGGCAGCCAAAACCAGAAACCGCAGTCTGGCACAGACAATGGCAATCAGAATCAGAAGCCACAGCCCGATAGTACTTCAATTAAGCCTTACATCAAGGACGACAGCGGCAAGGAAGGCTGGGATGTTATCAAGCCACAGCTTGAAGAAGCTAAGGCAGGCGATACGGTAACGGTTGCAATGAACGGAACAACTGTAGTACCGAAAGATGTAATTGACAGTATCAAGGGCAAAGATACAACACTTGTTCTGGATATGGGAAATGGTCTTTCCTGGAAGATTTATGGAAAGGATATTACGGATGCCTCCGGAGATATTGATTTTGATGTGACAGCCGGAGCCGATGCAGGAAAATCCATTCCTGTGGATGTGATCAACAACGTGACAGGGGAACGTTCTTCCATGAACCTGACTCTTGCTTATGACGGAGAGTTTGGATTTACAGCCACACTGACCGTCAACATGGAATCAAAGAATGCAGGACTGTATGCGAACCTGTTCTACTACAATGAACAGACCGGAGAACTGGAATTTATCAGTGCCGGACAGATTGATCCGGATGGAAATGTGGAACTTGTATTTACCCATGCATCAGATTACACGATTGTTGTTGATACCAAGATTATGAGTGATAACGGTCAGGCAGACAACAAAGCTGATGAAACCATTCCTGCGTCTAAGACAGATGACAGCACTTCAAAATATACATGGAATAATACGATAATCATTATTATAGGTATCTGTATTATGCTGATTGTTATTGGAGCCGTATTCTATGTAAGGAAAAAGAGTGGTTCAGAGGAATAAGTATCTGACATAGTAATTGAATAAAAGTATGGAGGTGGGAGCGTAAGCGCCCACCTTTTACAGTTGAAGAAGAAAAAATCTATTACAGCTCCGTTGTCCAAACGGAACAAGTAGAAACGGAGACCTTTTTATCGTTTTGTGACTTGTGCAGCATAATAAAAAGGAATTATAATCAAGAAGGAAAAAACGCTTTTTTCGAGCTATATCAGCAATCCAGTAATACTTTGTGGCATTGACTGTTGCCTTGAACGGTTCAATTCTGCCGGTCTAAAGGAAGGAAAAAATTATGGAATATTCAGCAATTCTTCATGATATGGATAAAAGATTCTGCTATGCAATCGATAAGGATTTATTCGTAATACGTGTGCAGGTAAAAAAAGATGATATAAAAGAGATCATGCTTCATTATGAGGATAAGTACATACCACTGGAATGGAAGGATACGCGAAAGACCATACCGATGAAGAAGGTTGCCACATCACAGTTTCATGACTATTATGAAGCACAGCTTCAGTTGCATTTGATATGTCTCCGCTATTATTTTGAATTTACGGATATGCAGGGAGAAAAGGTATATTACGGCAACTATGAGTTTAGCAGGGAATGTATTACAAACAGGGACAGAATGTTCGACTGTCCGCAAAACCTTCGTGAGGAAGAAATGTTTGAGGTGCCGGAGTGGGCAGCAAATAAGGTCGTGTATCAGATTTTTCCATCTCGCTTCGCAGCGTCACAGCCAATAGACAAGGAGCTTTGGTATAAAGCACCCATTACATCTAAGGATAATCTGCATGGTGATCTCAGAGGAATTATGGATCATTTGGATGATATTCAGAAGCTGGGAATAGATGTTGTGTATTTAACACCTATTTTTAAATCGGATTCCAGCCATAAATATGATACCACTGATTATTATCAGATAGATCCTTCCTTCGGAACGACAGAGGATCTTAAGGAACTGGTGCAAAAAGCGCATGCGTATGGAATGAAAGTAGTGATGGATGCAGTATTCAACCATACAGGAAGGGATTTTTTTGCATTTAAGGATATCATGGAAAAAGAAGAAAAATCCAGATATCTGGACTGGTATTTTATCGAGAGATTTCCGCTGAAGGGTGAAAAGGGAGAAGCTCCTCACTACAAATGTTTTGGATATTATGGCGGAATGCCTAAGTTAAATCTGAAAAATCCGGAGGTGGAAAAATTCGTTACAGATGTTGCATGTTATTGGATTAAGGAATGTGATATTGATGGATGGAGAATGGATGTAGGTGACGAAATCAGTCATTTCTTCTGGAAGCGCTTTAGAAAGGCTGTTAAGGCAGTAAAAAAGGAGCTGCTGATCATTGGGGAAATCTGGCATTATGCAGGAGATTTTCTTGAGGGAGATGAATGGGATACGGTCATGAATTATCCGTTTTACCTGAATCTCATAGATCTGCTTGCAGATGAAAAAATCAATGTCAGCCAGTTTATACAGAATCTTGGATATTTGAAGGGGCGCTTAAACAAAAAATGCTATCCTCTCATGTGGAATCTGATCGACAGCCATGATACAGCAAGATTTTTACATCTATGTAAGGATAATAAGAAAAAGCAGCATTTGGCAGCAGCTTTTCAATTGTTATTACCGGGAATGCCTATGATTTATTACGGAGATGAATTTGCGATGCCCGGAGCAAATGATCCGGATTGCAGACGTGGCATGTACTGGGATGAAGAATACCAGGATAAAGAGATGTTTGAATGGTACAAGCAGCTGCTGAAGGTGCGAAAAAACCATGCATGTATCGTAGAGGGTGAACCGTTGGAAATAGCTGCAAGGGACGGGGAAGAGACGATCGTCCTGACCAGAAAAAATGACGAAGAGACACTTGCGTTGATCTTCAACTGCAACAGCAGCGCAAGAGTGTTTCATGAGTATGCACAAAAATATGATTTACTTAGAGAGAAACCCTTTGATGGAAAAATAGAGGGACTTGAAGCCGCTGTAATAGTACTTTAAGCTGTAATGCAGAAGAGGCCATTCGGGCATATGCGGAAGTGATGCTTTTCATTTGCAAAAAAGATGAGGTGTGATAAGATGAGAAAGGTATAGAAACAAATTAAAATATATCACTGGAGAAAATATTATCATGAAGAAAAAAATAAATTATGCAGGAATTCTGAAAGAGACAGGGATCCTGACTGTGGCGGTAGCCATCATCGCGGCAGCAGTCTACTTTTTCCTGGTGCCGAGTCATGCGTCGGTCAGCAGCATCTCCGGTCTGGGAATCGTATTGGCTAACTTTATTCCGCTTCCGTTGTCTGCCATTACCATGATTCTGAACGTGGTATTGTTACTGATCGGATTTGTTACCTGTGGCAGAGAGTTCGGAGTCAAAACGGTGTATACCTCTGTGATGCTGCCGATATTTTTGGGACTTTTCGAGATTCTGTTTCCGAATTTCGGATCCCTGACAGACAGTCAGGAGCTGGACGTGCTCTGCTATATTCTGGTGGTCAGCGTGGGACTCAGCATTCTGTTCAACCGGAATGCATCTTCCGGAGGACTGGATATTGTGGCGAAGATCATGAATAAATATCTCCATATGGAATTGGGTAAGGCTATGTCTCTCTCCGGTATGTGTGTGGCACTGTCCGCGGCACTGGTATATGATAAGAAAACGGTGGTGCTGAGTATCCTGGGTACCTATTTCAACGGAATCATTCTGGATCATTTTATTTTTGACAATAATATCAAGCGGCGTGTCTGCATTATTACGAAGAAAGAGGAAGAACTGCGCCAGTTTATTACAAGAGATCTGCACAGCGGTGCCACGATCTATGAAGCCATCGGTGCCTATCATTTTGAAAAACACAACGAAATCATCACCATTGTGGACAAAAGTGAGTACCAGAAATTAATGAAATTCATCAATGAACTGGACCCCAAGGCGTTTATTACCGTATATAATGTATCGAGTATGAAGTATCAGCCGAAGACCGGGGCCTTTTGACCCTGACTTTGATGCCTACGGATTGTTCCGTGCTACGTACTCTCACAATCCGCCCCTCTATTCGCATATCGTGGGATTATCCTCCCACTTTTATGCCCATATCGGGGCGGGTCCTAAGGTCTTTCACCCACTTATGAGCAAGCTCATGTGGGCTTAGACCTTTTGACCCTGGCATCTTTATAATAATATTATGGAGAATGCGAAATGAAAAAGGTGCGGAATATCGTAGTGATCGTGTTATCTGTCATATGTGTTGGAATTCTGGTTTTTTTGTTGTGGAATTTAAGAAGTACAGAGGAGTCTGCACAGGAAATAATACCGGAAGTTCAGCCGGAGCCTATGTCGGAACAGAGTGTATCGGATTCTGATGTGAGCGGCAACGGTGCGGAGAACAGTGCAGATCCTACGGAATTGCCGGAGACAGAAGAAAGCGAACCGGTGAAAACGGAAGATCCTGTAGAGCAGAGGGCAGAAGAACTCCTGGCAGGAATGACCTTAGAGGAAAAAGTCGGACAGATGTTCATCGCCCGGTGCCCGGAGACGGATGCAGCATCCAAAGTGACGCAGTATCATCTCGGCGGATATATCTTATTTGCCCGGGATTTTACCGGGAAAACAAAAGAGGAAGTAACAGCAGCCATTCAAAGCTATCAGAATGCTGCAAAAGTGCCTCTGCTGATCGGTGTGGATGAGGAAGGCGGCACGGTAAACCGTGTCAGCAAAAATGCGAACTTGCGGGAAACGCCTTTTGCCTCTCCTCAGGAACTGTATGCGCAGGGCGGATGGGATCTTATTCGGAGCGACACACAGGAAAAATGTCAATTACTGCAGAGCCTGGGAATTAATCTGAATTTTGCTCCGGTATGCGATGTATCACAGGATCCGCAGGATTTTATTTATGCCCGCAGTTTCGGGCAGGATGCGGAACAGACGACGGAGTATGTGAGGACCGTCGTGCAGACCATGTCGCAGGAACAGATGGGAAGTGTATTAAAGCATTTCCCGGGATATGGCAATAACTCGGACACGCACACAGGGATCGCTTATGATGAACGTCCCATAGAGAGGTTTGTAAATTCTGATTTTCTGCCGTTTCAGGCAGGCATCGACGCAGGGGCGGATATGGTGCTGGTAGCCCACAATGTTGTCTCCTGCATGGATGATCAGGTACCGGCATCTATTTCTCTACCGGTACATAATATTTTGCGTAATGAATTAGGGTTTGACGGCGTGATCATTACCGATGATCTGGTCATGGAAGGAGTAAGGCAGTTCGCCGGGGATGCGGAGATTGCCGTGCGGGCGGTACAGGCGGGAAATGATATGCTGTGCTGCACCGATTTTGAAGTACAGGTACCCGCAGTCATTAAGGCGGTCGAAACCGGTGAGATTACTGAGGAATGCCTCAACGAATCGGTTCTGCGTATTTTGAAAATGAAAATAAAGCTGGGCATCATTGCGGATACTGCGGATGCTCAGGACTAGAGAAGGCTCCGCAGTACATCCTCGGGCCGGGGAGTGTGCTGCGGATATTTTTCTCTCAACGGACCGGCAGCTCCGTCCATAATATAGGGATGTCCCACGATATCCAGCATGGATACATCGTTATAATTGTCACCGAAGGCCATGACATCCGCGAGGTCAAAGCCAAGAATTTTACAAATGGATTGCACACCGATGCCTTTGTTGGCAAGGGTGGTATCGATCCAGTAAGGTCCCGCCACTGCACAGTTCGCCTGCTCCCAGCGGGGGACGAAGCGGTCAGCATAAGCTGCTACGCCTTCATGGAGATATACAGAGACCTTTACGATGTCTTCCGGAATTTCGGAAGGATCCTGAATGACCTGATAGTTGTTGCCAATAAACTTTATTCTGTCCAGCATTCCCAGCCCACGTTCCATCAGATAAGCCGTATTCTGTCCGGAGAGCATGACTTCGCCCTGCCCGTCACTCCGGCTCCACAGATCTTCTGCAATCTCTTCCGCCAGGGCACGGGGCATGGAATTTTTCGCAATGCACAGCTCGTCCTTGTAGATCACGCCACCGTTTTCACATAAGAAAATACAGCAATCCGCCACCGGAGCGAACAGCTTCCGCAGACTGGTATACTGTCTTCCAGACGCCGGGCAAAACAGGATCCCCCGGTCATGAAGTGCCCGGATCTGGTCAAAAATATCGCCTTCCAATTCTTTTTTTCCATATTGTAAAAGTGTACCATCGAGGTCACTGCAGACTAATCTGATTCCCATAGTCGGAATTCCTTTCTCTCAGAATGATAATTTTGAATAGTTACAATAGTATATCATAAATTATACATGAATACTTATTTTTATTTAATAGCTACTTTTCCTGATTATTACCTGATTATTACAAGATATATTGAAAAAAATGCGGAAACATGCTATTATTTATGTATAAAAAATGCGGAAACAAGTAAAATATTAAAATAGAAAAATGCGGAAAGGAGAAAGAAAATGTTTAAGCGAAAAATATATAGTAAAATGTTAAACTGGAAACAAGAGTCGGATGGAAAAACAGCATTGCTAATAGAAGGTGCTCGTCGTATAGGAAAATCAACGGTTGTAGAAGAGTTTGCAAAAAAAGAATATGAATCTTATATTCTAATTGATTTCGCAAAAGCATCATCGGATGTCAAAGCTCTTTTTGATGATATATCTGATTTGAATTATTTATTTTTGCAGCTTCAATTACAGTATAGAGTGGATCTCCATGAAAGAAAATCCGTTATTATATTTGATGAAGTGCAATTATGTCCTAAAGCACGGCAGGCAATAAAAGCATTAGTAGAAGATCATAGATATGATTATATTGAGACAGGCTCTTTGATATCTATCAAGAAAAATGTCAAAGATATTTTGATACCCAGCGAGGAAAGAAGACTTAATATGTATCCTATGGATTATGAGGAATTTCTTTGGGCAGTGGGGGATCAGACTACTTTTTCGCTCTTGGCAAAATGTTATGAAGCAAAGACTGGATTGGGTGATAATGGAAATCGTAAGCAATTAAGACAGTTTCGGTTGTATATGCTCGTAGGAGGAATGCCGCAGGCAGTTCAGACTTATATAGAAACTAATAATTTTAGAAAAGTGGATGAAATAAAAAGAGATATACTAAATTTGTATGAGTCAGATTTTGCCAAAATTGATGCAACCGGAAGACTGGCAATGCTTTTTGATGCAATTCCGGCAGAACTAAATAAAAATGCAGCAAGGTATCAGGTTAATTCTGTCCTGGGAGGAGAGAAGATTGAGAAAGTACTTGAGTTGATTGCTGAATTAAAAGATTCTAAGACAGTATTGGTGTCGTACAATGTTAATGATCCAAATGCCGGAATGTCGAATACTAAGGACTTATCCAGATTTAAACTGTTTTTGTGTGATACCGGATTATTTGTAACATTAATGTTTAAAGACAGAGATTTTACAGAAAATGAAATATATGAAAAACTGCTTAGTGATAAGCTTAGTGTCAACCTGGGATATTTATATGAAAATGCGGTAGCTTGTTGCCTTGCCGTAAATGGGAATGAACTTTTTTATCATACTATAATGAATGAAACATCAAAGCATAATTATGAAATTGATTTTTTGTTAGCAAAAAAGAATAAGATCATTCCCATAGAAGTAAAATCTTCCGGTTATAAGACTCACAAATCACTCGATATATTTACGGAAAAATTTTCCGACAGAATTTTGTGCAGATATTTGGTTTATACAAAGGATATCAGCAAGGAGCAGGATATTTTCTGCATACCTGTTTATATGGTTCCGTTTTTATAATTCGTTCCCCATTCCTGCATGGCATCCAGGATCGGATGCATGGTTTCCCCGAGGTCGCTCAGGGCATATTCCACCCGGGGCGGTACTTCCGGGTAGACGGTCCGGGTGATCAGCCCGTCCTCTTCCATGGAGCGGAGGGAGTCGGTCAGAACCTTCTGGCTGATGCCCTCCAGACTTTTCTTCAACTCATTGAATCTCCAGGGGCGCATCATTAAATTTCTCAATATCAATAATTTCCATTTACTTCCGATCAATTGTACCGTGGTTGCCACCGGGCATTCCGGCAATTCGTCCTTCGTCAACATAAGATCACCTCTCAAAAGTGTAAAATGTGATGTAAGCATCAATAACAATGTAACATGATAGGCCGCATCCGTCCATAGGTTACAAAAAGGTGCCTATGTAATAAAAAAGTGCGTACTTTTTTTGCTGTTTTGGTCTTGCTATTCTGTAGATGCAACAGGCGAGAGCTTGAAAATACACAGATTACAGGAGGTAAGTAAAATGGCATTAGCAAACATTTTTGGATGGAACAGACAGGACAAGGCACAGACAAGTGCAGCCTGCGGAACGGCATGTGGGGCAGCTGATAAGCCCGCAGAAAAGCCCGCAGCCTGCGGCACAGCTTGCGGAGCAACAGACAAGCCTGAGGAGAAACCTGCAGCCTGTGGAACTGCTTGCGGAGCAGCAGACAAGCCTGAGGAGAAACCCGCAGCCTGTGGTACAGCATGTGGCGCTTCCGATAAGTAAGTAAATCCAAAAGAGAAAGAAGGAGAGGGACAGGATGAGAAGTTATTTTTCTTTTCAATGGCATATCACAGATGAATGTGACCAGCGCTGCAAGCACTGCTATATTTTTTCCGGGGAAGGCTGCAAGGAGTTGAAGAGCATGACCTGGAAGCAGATGCAGGAGGTCGTGGCGAACTGCGAGGACTTCTGCAAGGTATACAACAGAGTTCCGTATTTCTATATTACCGGCGGCGATCCTATCCTTCATCCGGATTTCTGGAAACTCATGGTTCTGCTGAAAAGCAAGGACATTCCGTTTACCCTGATGGGCAATCCGTTCCATCTGGATGATCAGATCTGCCGGATGTTGAAAGCATGCGGCTGTGAGAAATACCAGATGTCTCTGGACGGTATGCGTGAAACCCATGACTGGTTCCGCAAGCCCGGCAGCTTCGACCTGACACTGGAAAAGGTCGGTTGTCTCAACCGGGCAGGAATCAAAAGCATTATTATGAGTACGGTGTCGAAGACAAATATAAATGAGATACCGAATATTATTGATGAAGTAGTGAAAGCGAAAGTTAAGGTGTTTGCATTTTCGCGGTATGTGACCACTGGCGGTGAGGTGGATACCGGTATGACACCGCAGGAATATCGCAGACTTTTGGAGGTCTGCGACGCAAAATTTAAAGCATACGAAGCAGCGGGATGTGAGACCTATTTTAATAGAAAAGACCATCTGTGGACGTTGTATGAATACGAGACAGGCCAGTTTAAGCTGCCGAAGGACGCATGCGACGGCATGATTTACGGAGGCTGTAACTGCGGCAACTGCCATATTACCATTTCCTCCAACGGAGATATCATGGCGTGCCGCAGAGTCACCGACAGCAGAGTGGCGAATATCTGGGAAGACCGGTTGGCGGACGTCTGGGTCTGCCAGATGGAAAAATACAGAGATTACGATAAATTCAAGAAATGCAGCAAATGTGAATTGAAAGCATGGTGCAGGGGATGCCCCGCCGTGGCAAACGGCACTACCGGAGACTTCTACGGTGCGGATCCCCAGTGTTGGAAGACGAGAAACGAGATCACGGGAGAGGAGCTGTAAGATGGACTTAGCAACATGTATGAAAAAAATGGAACTGGTGGGAGTGCTGGCATTTGCCACAGTGGACAGTGACGGTGCACCGCAGATCCGTAATATCAGCGCCATCCATTATGAGCCGGATGCCATTTATTTTTTCACGGCAAGAGGTAAGAACTTTTGTAAGGAACTGTTAGAAGATGGCAGAGTGCAGATTCTCTGCTATACAAAATATAAAGAGATGATCCGTATGTCTGCCAAGGCGTATGCTGTACCGGAGGAGGAACAGGCGAAATGGCGGGATATTATTTTCGAGGAACAGCCGTATCTGGCCAATGTCTATCCCGGTGATACAAGAAGTATCGGCATCATCTTCTGCATCGACCGGGCGGAGGTGGAATATTTTAATCTCGGTGTGAACCCTATTTTCCGGGACACTTATACACTGGGTGGTGGTACAATAACAAAAAAGGGTTATAACATTACCGAAAAATGCATTGGCTGTGGAAAATGTCGTACGAAATGTCCCCAACGGTGTATCGAGGAAGGAAAACCGTACCGGATACAGCAGAACCATTGCCTGCATTGCGGCAGCTGTTATGAAAACTGTCCCGTGAAAGCGATCGTAAGAGAATGAACCAGAGTGAAAGAAGAAACTATTTAATCCAAAAGCTGTTGGAAGAGCAACCACAGTATGCCAAAATGCAGATTCCGGGGAGATGTGAGGAGCAGAAGACGCTTCTGCGGGCACTTATGAATGTCCGGATGCCGGGTGAACTTTCGGAGGAATTTCTGCAGATCCAGGATGCCTATCTTGCAGAGGAAAATGCCGGAAGAGGTATTGTAACATTGGCAGAGATCCAGGAGTTATCCACAGATCTCTATCTCTGGAAGGGAGATATCACCAGACTGCAGGTGGGAGCCATCGTAAATGCTGCCAACAGCGGTATGACCGGATGTTATCAGCCTTGCCATAACTGCATTGATAATTGTATTCATACTTATGCGGGGATCGAACTGCGGAATTATTGCAATGATATTATGCAACGTCAGGGATATGCGGAGCCCACGGGACAGGCGAAGATCACGCCGGCATTTAACCTGCCCTGCGATTATGTGATACATACCGTGGGACCTATCGTACAGGGAAGGCTGACAGAGGAACAGGAACGTCTGCTTTGTTCCTGTTATGAAGCCTGCCTGCGTATTGCAGAGGAAAATAACGTGGAAAGCATCGCATTCTGCTGTATTTCCACAGGGGTGTTTATGTTTCCCAATGAAAGGGCAGCAGAACTGGCCATACAGACCGTGAAACAGTATAAAGATAGAACAAAGTCGAAGATAAAGGTGATATTTAATGTTTTCAAAGAAGAAGATGAACGAATTTACAGGCGGTTCCTCGGATAAAACAGTTCTGATCAGAGAGAAAATACAGCGGGTAGATGCCGTTGTGATCGGGGCGGGAGCAGGACTTTCCACAGCAGCGGGATTTACTTACAGCGGGGAGCGTTTTGAAAAGTACTTTGCTGATTTTGGAGAGAAATACGGTTTTTCCGATATGTATTCCGGTGGCTTTTACAATTACGATACACTGGAAGAATACTGGGCTTACTGGAGCCGGTATATTTATGTGAACCGCTATATGGATCCTCCCACAGATTTATATAAGCAACTCTTTCAACTGGTGGAAAACAAGGACTATTTCGTCCTGACCACAAATGTAGACCATTGTTTTCAAAAGGCGGGATTCGATAAAAACAGAATATTTTATACCCAGGGAGATTATGGATTATTGCAGTGCAGCAAGCCCTGCCATCATGAGACCTATGACAATGAAGAGATCGTGAAAAAGATGATGGTAAGCCAGGGATATCGGATCGAAGCAGGAAAATTGACAGTACCGGAAGGTGCACAGATCCGGCGTACCGTGCCCACCGAACTGGTGCCCAGATGTCCTAAGTGCGGCCGCCCCATGAGCATGAACCTCCGTGCGGACAATACCTTCGTCCAGGATGCCGGATGGGAAGCAGCAGCGAAACGGTATGAGAGGTTCATGGAAGATCATAGAGGACAAAACGTCGTATTTCTGGAGCTGGGTGTCGGTTACAACACCCCCGGTATCATCAAATACAATTTCTGGCAGTATGCGCACAACTGGCGGAATGCATTTTACGTCTGCATCAACAAGGGTGATGCCTATGTTCCTAAGGAGATCGAAAACAAGGCGGTGGGAATCAATGCGGATCTTGCGGAAGTGCTTTATTTATGCAATTCCTGAAATAAAAAGATTGCTAATGATATCCCAAACGAGTAAGATAGTAAGCAAGATGGAGTGACAAAATGTTGGAGTTTGTTTCTTCTATATCTGAATATGATAAAGATAGAAACTGTATTTACCGGCTATAGGGGGAGGGCGTATGTACAAAAGAAAGCTTCACAAAGAAATAAGCAGCGGATTACTGGTATTGATCGTGGCATTTTCTCTGACAGGCTGCGGCAGCAGTAGGGACGCTTTGGAAATTTCTGATACCGAATCTGCTCAGGCAGAAGGAATCAGTCAGGAAACCGCTACAGCCACTCCAGCCATCTCACAGACAATCCCGGAGACGACAACGGAACCTGAGCCGGAGAAACTTACCTACCAGACCGGACTATATCAGGAGAAAACCCTGGCAGATCAAGTCTCGGTGGATGCTGCCCGGGAACTGCCGGAAGGAGAGTATGGTGTGCTGTCATACTCCTATGATGAGACAGTCAGTGTCTGGGGCAACGGTGCAGAAGATTGCCTGGTGATTCATGACGGCGACGAGGAATACCGGGTGGAGATCCCCTGGCAAAACATGTATTCGGCACCACCTGCGGTAGAGGCCGCAGATTATGATGGGGATGGCAACAAGGAGTACTATATTTCTACCATACAGGGGACAGGAACCGGTGTCCATGTGGAAGGACTGTATTATGTAGATGTACAGAAAGGAACTCCGAAGGTCTCCGAATATACAAATGTGGTTGAAGATTTTGAAAGCCGGATACTTGCGGCGGATACGTTAGATGAACAGTTCCATACACTTCATGTGGATTTCCTGGATAAAAACGGGGAGTCAGATCCTGAGGAAAGTATAGATCTGAGTCTGGATTCCCTGCTACGGGAATATGAAGGAAATACTTATATGGGTACCGTTCTGGGAGACCAGATCCGGTTTGATTTCCGAGGAGGAACCCCTTTTGCAAGCGTAGTGGTGGGTATACAGCTGTATCAGATAGCAATTCCGCTATATGATTCCAGCTTTCGTGTAACGGCACCGGTGTCAATGCAAGAGAATGGGAAATTTTCTCTGGGCGATTTTTCGGTAAGGACCAACCCTTATGACGTGAACGTGGAGAACGCAGACGGGGAAGAACAGAATATGACAGAGGTCTATACCGGATATTATGATCTGACCCATAACGGTTACAAGGAAAAGATTGTAACGAAGGTCTATCTGGAGGAAGAAAATGATGAGCTCACGGAAGCATTGCGGAAGGCCGGAAACTGGGGAACAGTAGAGGTCTACGAATATCTGGGAGACGGACAATATGGAATCATCCCTCTGTGGTCACAGGAGTTCGCTATTGCCCATGCCGGGAACACGCAGATCTTCCTTACGCAAAAGGACGGCTACGATTATCTGGTGGTGACAAGCCTCTGGACGGGACAGGGGATCTGCTATTATGACTATAATGTACTGTCTCCGGTGGACTATTCCTTTGACAGATATCATAACGAGCTGAAAGGGGCAGAGCATTACGATCCGCAGTTTTTCACAGGGCTGGAAAACTGGTTGAAGGAGGATTCCCTCCTGCTTGTGGCAACGGATATTAACATGCCGCAGGGACAGGAAGCCATTCTGACGACCAATGAAGAGGTACACTATGCCAGAGAATATTTAACGGTAAAGAAAGAACAACAGCAGCGGATAGAGGAAATAGAGTAAGAACAGGATCAGTATTTCCAGAGAGATACAAAAGTGATAAAATAGGATCAATAAGGATTTTTTAGTATAAACTTTTCACGTGCAAATTGTGCCTGCACAGTGTACGGAAGTACAGGTTTAAAGGACCGGAAGGCTTGCATGCTACGGAAAGACAAGAGGGTTAAAGAGATGAACGAAATGATCAGAAAAAGAAATGAACAACTGGCAAAAACAGTCATCAAGGGTTTACAGTCCCGCAACATGTCGGGCTACTACGCAGAGGATAAAGAAGCCGCGCTGAAACAGGCACTGGAGCTGATCCCGGAGGGAAGCACCATTGCCATGGGCGGATGCATGAGTGCCGGAGAGATCGGACTGATCTCCGCTCTGGAAGCAGGCAATTACCACTATATCGACCGCTCGAAGATGGATGCCAGAGCCGGTCTGATGGCTGCTTACGATGCGGATATTTTCCTGTCCAGTGCCAATGCCATCACCAGTGACGGTGTTATGGTCAATATCGACGGCAATTCCAACCGTGTTTCCTGCATTGCTCAGGGACCGAGAAAGGTAATCTTCATCGTCGGCATCAATAAGGTATGTGCCGATCTGGACAGCGCCATGAAGCGTGCGAGAAATGTGGCAGCTCCCATCAATGCCCAGAGATTCGACATCAAGACTCCCTGCAAGGAGACCGGAAAATGCTTCGACTGCAAATCTCCGGATACCATCTGCTGTCAGTTCCTGATCACAAGATATTCCAGACATACGGACAGAATTCATGTGATCCTCGTAAATGACACCATCGGATATTAAACAGCAAAGGGGAAAGAACATGGCATTGGAATTACAAAAAGGAAGACCTGCAGATACGACCGGCAGACTGGACAAAGAGATCCGTACCTATGACCTGCTGGACAGGCTCGGGGTGGAATATGACCGTGTGGATCACGCTCCGGCGATGACCATGGAGGACTGTAAGGAAGTGGATGAGATCCTGGAGTCCATGGTCTGTAAGAATCTGTTTCTGTGCAACCGTCAGGAGACGGCCTTTTATCTGCTGATGATCCCGGATACCAAGGTGTTCCATACCAAGGATCTGTCGGCACAGATCGGCTCGGCGAGGCTTTCTTTTGCCAAGCCGGAATACATGGAGAAATTCCTGGATATCACCCCCGGCTCTGTCAGTGTACTCGGTCTGATGAACGATAAGGAACATCAGGTGAAGCTGTTGATCGATGAAGAGGTGCTGGACAGCGAATATTTCGGATGCCACCCCTGCATCAATACCTCCAGCCTCCGCATGCGGACGGCGGATCTGATCGAAAAGGTGCTTCCCGCCATGGAACATGATTTTGTAAAAGTAAAGCTGTAAAAAGTAATAATATAAGCAGATCTGCCCGCCGCCGGAATCCCGGCAGCGAGGATCTGTAAGCCTGGTTTTGCATGGCTCTGAATAGTTACAAGATATTAAAATACCTGTTCGCACTCTTCACACATCAGCAGGAAGGCGCCGACCCCGTGCAGGTCGTTGGCGGATACGGGACGGTGGATATAGTGGTCATAATCACCGACACAGGTTCCGATGCAGACATTACCGATAATGAGGTCATCACCTTCCCAGGTCAGGGAGCGGATCACACCCTCATAACCCTTGCGGGCATATTCCAGATAAGATGCATCTAGCAGACCTTTGCGGATCGCTTTGCACAGAGCCGCTACATACAGGCAACTGCAGGAATTCTCCAGCCAGTTGGCGGGATCATCGCCACGGTTGACCACCTGATACCATCTGCCGTCTTCAGACTGGAATGCGAGCAGAGACTTTAACAGATCCACTGCCATTTTTTCCAGTTTTGCTCTGTCCGGATGATCGGCGGGAATGAAATCCAGTTCGTCCAGGAGGGCTACAGGCACCCATCCCATAGCTCTGCCCCAGAACTCGGGGGAGCAGCCGGTCTCCTTATCAGCCCATTCTACTTTCCTGTCATAGGACCAGGCATGATACAGCAGACCGGTTTTGGGGTCACGGGTATGTTTCTGCATGGTCAGAGCCTGGAAGATAACCTCATTAAAATATTCGGGGTGATCAAATTCTGCGCCATACTGCGCGCGCAGCGGACCTTCCATGTACAGACCGTCCAGCCACATTTCTTCCGGCAGATCAGCCTTGTGGAAATAGCCGCCTTCGGGAGTGGTGGGATAATGATCAATGGCAGCCATCAGAGAATCCAGGGCTTTCTTATATCTGGCATCACCGGTACGATGATAGAGAGGGTATAACAGAATACCCGGCTGCATATCGTCGAACTGCCCCATATCAGCCTGTTTGATCACACCGTCTTCGGTGATGACGGCATCCACCCAGGATTTGATGTAATCAAAATATTTTTCCTCTTTACAAAGTTCATAGCTTTTGTACATTCCGGACAGGAATACTCCCTGATGATAATGGAATCTTCCTTCGGGCGGAAGCTTGGGGGCTTCCCATTTGCGCATCATGGTATCCATGGATGCTTTTGCGTAATCTAAAGGTCTTTTCTCCATAAGTTCTCCTTCCCATATACTTCACATAGCACAAGATTTATTATATAATATACATTATAATCGTTTATTTTGGATATTGTTTAACATATCTTGCGATAGTGAAAAGTAATAATATGAATCTTGCCGGAATCTTTTCCGGGAAAGGAAACAGATGCTTCGTACGATTTTTGATCCCTATTCGGATCTGTTTTTGGAATACATAGAGACCTCTAAGAAAAATGACATGCAGACCAATCATTACCACGATACTTACGAACTTTTTTTTGTGGTGAAGGGGATACGATACATCTTCCTGGATGGTGTCTGTCATGTGCTGAATCCGGGTGACATCATCCTGATCAAACCCTACCAGACCCATTATATGCAGAGTCTGTCCTCGGATTTCTATGCCCGGTATGTCTTGAATTTTGCACCGGATTATCTGGATGGAATGTTGAAACCTGCGGAGAAGCAGCGGTTCCTGGAGGTTCTGCAGAATGATATTCTGCATCTGACAACGGAACAGTCCGGAGAACTGGTAGAGATCTTCGAACGGCTGTGGAAATATTATAACCGCCACGATGCTGTGGCCGAGAAATTAAAGCAAAACTATTGTCTGGAACTGCTGCTACTGTGCAGAGACTACTATACGAGGCAGGAGCGGACACAGATGCCGGAGCTCTCCGCAGCTCCCAGACAGGAGATTCTGGATGCCATCGCCTATATCAATGCCCATTATGCGGAAAAAATAGATCTGGAGACCATCGCATCCCAGATCCATTTAAGTAAATACTATTTTTGCCGTATTTTCCGCGAGGTGACCGGAGCCACCGTTCTGGAATACCTTACCAATGTCCGGCTGACCAGAGCCGGAAGACTTCTGGTGGAGTCTTCTCTGGCGATCCAGGAGATCGCGCAGAAGACCGGATTTGCGTCATTGGTGCATTTTTCCAGAACCTACCGCAATGCTTATGGTGTCAGTCCCAGTGATACCAGACGCCTCCGGAAACAGTAAGGATTATTCCATGCCGCAGGCGAGGCATGCTGACATTTGTGACGCAAAAAGTCAAATCATCCACAAATTGATTTCTCGTTGAGAGTCTTATATAATAAAGTCGAGGTCAAAAGCCCCCGGCTTTGATGCCTACGGGATTGTTCCGTGCTACGCACTCCCACAATCCTACCCTCTATTCGCATATCGGGGTGGGTCATATAACAGAAATGGTTTATACCGTAAAAAATGTATGGTAAGAATACGAAAGAGAGAAGAAAATGGTACTACAGATATTAACATATACACATCATACAACGACAATGCTGTTTGGAATCTTCCTGTCGGCATTTTTTCTGGGAGTGAAGCAGGATAAGAAAAATATATTGCAATTGTTGTCATTGGCGGTTGTTTCAGGAATTCTATATGTTCTGTGTGTACTTCTCTTTGGAACAGAAACAGTAGATCAGATTTATCCACTGATCGTGCATGCCCCATTGTTATTTGTACTGGTTTTGTATTACAAATTCCGTGTTCTTCCTTCCCTGATTTCTATTTTCACGGCATATCTATGTTGTCAGTGCAGTAACTGGATGGGACTGTTTGCTTTGGCTCTGACAGGACAGGAATGGTGCTATTATGTCTGTCGTATTCTGGTGACGGTGGGAGCTTTCATCCTTTTATGCCGGTATGTATGCCAGACCACAGCCATGCTGTTTGCCAAAACGGACCGGGAACTTCTGATCATTGGAAGCCTGCCGATCATTTATTACATTTTTGACTATGCCACGACCAAATTTTCCAGTCTGTTGTATTCCGGCAATAAGGCGGTGCCGGAGTTCCTGGGCTTTGCCATGTGCCTGACGTATCTGCTTTTTTTACTGGTATATTTCCGGGAGTATGAGCTGAAGAATAAGGCGGAGCAGTACAACGAAATGATCCGGATGCAGTTAAGTTCTCTGCATACGGAAATGGAAAGTACAAGAAAAAGCGAGCAGAGAATGTCCATCTTGCGGCATGATACAAGACATCATCTGTCGGCGATCCGGACACTGATCCAGCAGGGAGAGTCCGACAAGGCGCTGGAATATTTGAACGAAGTGAGCCAGACCTATGACGATACGGTGATCAAGACCTACTGTAAAAATGAAATGGTGAATTCGGTTCTGTCCATCTATAACTCCCGGTTTGAGGAACGGAGGATTCACTGGGAAGTGCAGGTCAGTATCGGGGAGAAGCTTCCCTGTTCGGAAATGATGTTCTGTGCGATTCTGTCCAATGTGCTGGAAAATGCCATGCATGCCGTACAGGAGCTGCCGCAGGATAAACGATACATAGAATTGTCTCTGTCGGAAAAGGCGGGGCATCTTCTTCTGATGGAGAAAAATACAGTGCGTAGTGTTCCCACATTTGCGGATGGCGTTCCGGTGACAGAACGTTCGGGACACGGGCTGGGAGCCAGAAGCATCGTATATTATGTAGAAAAACTTAGCGGACAATATCAGTTTTTTATGGAGGATGGGGATTTTGTGGTTCGGATCATTCTCTAGCATCGGGAGTTTTATGGATTCCGGAAGTATAGAAATTGCTGTTTTCAGGCTCTTTTCCTTAAGGGAAAGAGCTTTTCTTGTGGATGTATTGGGAAATTAATGCTATTATTAGGATAAAAAATACAGAAATATAGATATAACAGGAAGGGAGCAGACAAGCGTATGAAATACACATTAGATTACAAAAAGTATGCGGAACTGGCAAGACGTGTGGCCGCAGAGGGAAGCGTATTGCTTCGCAACGAGGATGAAGTACTTCCTTTACAAAAAGGACAGAAAGTATCGATCTTCGGCAGAACCCAGTTCGAGCATTATAAGAGCGGTACGGGTTCCGGAGGTATGGTCAATGCTCCATATGTGACCAATATTACAGACAGTCTCAAGGAAGACGGCACCGTACAGGTGAATGAGGTACTGGAGGCACAGTACCGGGAATGGCTGAAGGATCATCCTTTTGATATAGGAGAGGGATGGGCTATGGAGCCCTGGAACCAGGAAGAAATGCCCGTCAGCGAAGAACTGGCGAGACAGGCGGCGGAACAGTCGGATCTTGCGATTGTGGTTCTCGGCCGAACCGCAGGAGAAGACAAGGATAATAGTGCTGCGGAAGGCAGTTATCTGCTGACAGCTGCGGAGGAAGAAATTCTTCGTAATGTCTGCAATGCATTTGCCAGGACGATCGTTGTGCTGAATGTGGGTAATATCATGGATATGAAGTGGGTCGACCGGTATCAGCCACAGGCTGTGCTCTATGTATGGCAGGGCGGCCAGGAGGGCGGCAGAGCTACAGTAGATGTCCTGACAGGAAAAGTGAATCCCGGTGGTAAGCTCAGCGATACTATTGCGGAAGATATTGAGGATTATCCTTCCACGGAGAATTTCGGGGATCCGGTGGAGAATTTTTATACCGAGGACATCTATGTAGGTTATCGCTATTTTGAGACCTTTGCCAGAGATAAAGTAAAATATCCCTTTGGATTTGGCCTGTCTTATACCAGGTTCCAGACCGAAACCATGGGACTGGCAGTACGGGGTACCGAAGTCACTGCCATCGAGAAGGTGACAAATGTCGGCGGTGTATCCGGCAGAGAGACCATACAGGTCTATGTGGAGGCACCCCAGGGCAAAATGGGCAAGCCGTTGCGCCAGCTGGTTGCTTATGCAAAAACCGAAGACCTGAAACCCGGAGAGAGTGAAGAACTGGTTCTGAAAGCAGAGCTGACAGAGCTTGCATCTTATGATGACAGTGGTGTCACTGGACACAAGTCCTGCTATGTACTGGAAGCAGGAGACTATATCTTCTATGTGGGCACAGATGTGCGGAGTGCAAGAGAAGTCGGAAGAGTGACATTAGCGGAGCTGCAGGTCGTACGGACAGCTACAGAAGCATTGGCACCGGTGCAGGCATTTAAGCGCCTGAGACCGTTTTTCTTCGGAGAGAATGACCATGCCATCGCCAACTGGGAGGATGTGCCCTTACGGACCATAGATCTGGCGGAACGTATTTTGCGGGAAAGACCCACCCAGAGCGAATATGTGGGAGATCAGGGCTGGAAACTGGCGGATGTTTACGACAAAAAAATCACGCCGGAGCAGTTTCTGACACAGCTGTCAGACGAAGATCTGATCTGTATGACCCGCGGAGAAGGCATGTGTTCTCCGAAAGTAACACCTGGAACGGCAGCAGCTTTCGGCGGTGTGACGGATGGACTGCAGCAATTCGGTATTCCGGTGGCCTGCTGTTCCGATGGTCCTTCCGGCATCCGTATGGACTGCGGTACCATGGCCTATGCACTGCCGAACGGTACGTTGCTGGCATGTACCTTTGATCCGGAGTTGGTGGAAGAACTGTATGAGATGGAGGGCATGGAGCTTCGCAAGAACAAGATTGATTCCCTCTTAGGCCCCGGCATCAATATTCACAGAAATCCGTTGAATGGACGTAACTTTGAGTATTTTTCCGAGGATCCGTACCTCACCGGTACCATGGCGGCGGCACAGCTGAAAGGCATGGGAAAATATGGAGTTACCGGAACCATCAAGCATTTTGCATGTAATAATCAGGAATTCAAACGGCATGATGCCAATGCTATTGTATCCGAGAGGGCATTGCGGGAGATCTATCTGAAAGGATTTGAGATCGCCGTAAAACAGGGCGGAGCCTACAGCATCATGTCCACCTATGGCCCGGTGAACGGACTGTGGACCGCAGGCAGCTATGATCTTCTGACAACCATTCTCCGTAAGGAATGGGGCTATCAGGGTATTGTCATGACCGACTGGTGGGCAAAGATCAATGAGGAAGGCGAATCCGGTTCCAAGAGTCAGACGGTACCTATGGTCCGGGCGCAGAATGATATTTACATGGTGACCGCAGACGCAGCATCCAATTCTAATAAGGACAACACTGCGGAAGGACTGGCAGACGGCAGGCTGACCAGAGCGCAGCTTATGCGGAATGCTGCAAACATCTGCTGCTTCCTGTTACGTTCCGTTGCCATGGAGAGGCTGCTTGGCAGAGAGGAAGAGGAGTGTACGGAGCTTCACAGTCCGGTAAGCACCGAAGGAGCCGGAGACAGCGGACAGGTGCTGGCCCGGCTGGAACTGCCGGAGCCGAAGACCGGCGAAGAGATTGAACTTCCGCTGGAGAAGCTGTCCACGAAGAAAGGTACCGGTGCGGTATACCAGCTGCGTTTCCCGAAGATCGGACGGTACGAACTGGTATTCCGGATGAGTTCCACGCTGGGTCCGCTGGCACAGTTACCGATTTCCGTATTCTTGAACAACACGTTGCAGCAAACTGTGACGATTAACGGCACGGAGGGCAAAGTGGTGGAACAGTCCGTCACGCTGGCAATCCGGCAGGACGGTGAGAAGTACATGAAATTGTATTTCGGAGAAAGCGGTATTGACATGAACCGGATGTTCTTGCGGTATGTGGGAAAGAACGATATCGAAAGCTTCCGGAATGAATAAAACAATATAAGCAATAAAAAGGCTCCGAAAGATCGGTATGCAGGCAGGATCTTCCGGAGTTTTTTATGCGTCGCAATTTGTAAAAAACCTTAACGGAATATTTATGCATAGAAACCAAAAGAAGAATTGACTTATGTCGATATTTCGGATAGAATCTACTCTTGTATGTTCTAAAGAAAAATTAGCAAGGAGGCAGGGAAAGTGGTAGCACAAATACTTGCAGTAATCATATTTCTGGCGATGTTTGTACTGATCGTCCTGGAAGTATGGGAGAGACACATTATCACATTAGGCTGCGGCCTGCTGACACTGGTACTGGTATTCGGACTGGGAATGCACAGTATGAGCGCAGTGTTGGAGACTTTGAACTTAGGCAGCTTTTTCACAAGTCATTTCTGGTACACGGCGGGACAGTCCGCAGAGGCTTCCAGTGGTATCAACTGGGAGACCATCGTGTTCGTAGCAGGAATGATGATCATGGTAGAGGGAATGGCCCGGGTGGGATTCTTCCGCTGGCTGTGCATGCGCCTTGCCAAGATGGTCAAGTATAAGGTTGTACCGCTGTTTGTCACCTTTATGGTATTATCCGGTATTCTGGCAATGTTCATTGACAGTATTACCGTAATCCTGTTCCTGGCAGCCGTTACCATTGAATTGTCACAACTGTTGAAATTCAATCCGGTGCCTATGATTCTGGCAGAAGTGTTCTGTGCGAATCTGGGAGGATCCGCTACCATGTGCGGAGATCCCCCCAATATCATCATTGGTACTTCCCTGGGATATTCCTTCACGGATTTCCTGACCAATACCGGTGTGATCGCAGGCATTTCCCTGGTTGTGGTCGTACTGTATTTCTATCTGGTATTCCACAAGGAACTGCGTGCCAGTGAGGCAGCTGCAGCAGGCAGTAACCAGACCTACCCGGATCCTTCCGAGGCCATTACCGACAAAAAGGGATTTATTATCAGCACTGTTATCTTCCTGTGTGCAGTAGTACTGCTGGTGACCCATGCACAGACTGGACTGACCGTATCCTGCATCGGTGTATTCATCTCCATCGTGACATTGATCGCTGCAGGCAAAGATGCGCTGAAGCTGATCAGACAGATTGATTACAAGACGCTGCTGTTCTTCATCGGACTGTTTATGGTAGTAGGTGGTCTGGAGCAGACAGGTATCCTGAAAGTCATGGCGAACTTCATCGGAGATATCAGTAACGGCAATCTGATGCTGATGATCGCCATTATCCTGTGGATCTCCGCCATCGCCAGCGCATTTGTGGATAATATTCCTTTTGCAGCGACCATGATCCCGATTATCAGCAGTCTGTCTGCTGCCCAGAGCGTGGATCTGTCCATTCTGGCATGGGCATTGGCTATGGGAACCGATATTGGAGGAAGCGCAACTCCCATCGGAGCTTCTGCCAACGTAGTAGGTATCGCCACCGCAGCGAAAGCCGGTCATATGATTAAGTGGGGAAAATATTGCAAAGTTATGGCACCTGCGACTATAATAGTAGTAGGGATCTCTATGCTGATGATCTATGCAAGATATCTGTAAGATGTATTTGCAGAATACGAGTTTAAAAAATTTTGGAAATACATCCAGCCATAAGGAGGGCAGATCCATGAGTGAACAACTGATTATCTCCGTCAGTCGTGAATACGGCAGCGGCGGACATGAGATCGCACAGAAGCTGGCAGAGTATTATAAGCTGCCGATGTACGATCACAACCTGTTAGACGAGGTAGCTGCAAGCATGAACGTAAGCAGCCAGGAGCTGGCAGAGTTCGATGAAACGAGACGTAACAAATTCCTGTACCGCAGTGTAATGGGAATGAACAGCTCTCCGGCAGACAATGTGGCCAGAATGCAGTTCGATTATATTAAGAAAAAGGCGGAAGCAGGGGAATCCTTTGTGATCGTAGGACGCTGTTCCGAGATTGTGCTGAAGGACAATCCGCACCTGATCTCCATCTTCGTATTGGGAGACCGGGAGGCCAAGATCAAACGTGTCATGGAGATCTATGAGCTGGATGCCCGTCATGCGGAAGAGCGTATGATCGAGAAGGACCGTCGCAGAAAGTCTTACCACAATAGTCATTGTAAGGTAAAATGGGGCGATTCCCGTAATTACGATCTGTCTATCAACAGCAGCAAGCTGGGTGTAGAAGAGACGGTGGAATCTCTGAAAAATTACATAGACGCAAGGCTTGCTCATAAATAAAGCAGACATAAGTCAACAAAAATGCAGAGACCATCTGAGGAAAGCATACGAAAGAAAATCGTGTAGCTGCCGCAGATGGTCTTTCTTGTTGGCGTTTCTTAAGAAATACCGGATAACATTTAAACAAATTTTAAGGATTTCTGTCGTGACGAATACAGCAGATTATGGTATTATCCTAGAAGATGAATATGAATAAAAGAGTGCAAAATCAGGTATGTGGAAGTGAGGTACAGGATGAGCGATAAGGAAAGAGACTCCATTCAGGAGATGGAAGATATACAAAAGGGTCTGGAAGCCTTTTTACAACAGGAGATGCAGGAAATGCAGGCATCCGGGGCGGGAGCCCGCCGCAGTACGGGGCGCCCGGCGGCGAATGCGGGGACACACTCTGCGGAGCGTGAGGCAGCCCGCCCGGCTCCGCAGATGTATGATATGAGGGAAGATGACGAGGAAGAGGAGGAACTGGATGTGATCGGATCCGACAGAAGAGCAGGATCCCGTGAGGACTATGCAGAGGACTGGGATGATCCCACATACCGCAGGAGACAGGCAGCCCGCAGAGAGACGGCACGTAAGACTTCAGAGAGTCGTAACGGTGGCGGCCGTAGCAGTAACGCTGATCACCGCAGACAGGAGACCTCAGGCAGAACCCGCCGCAGCAGACGGGATGACTATGTAGAGGACTATGAGGACGATTATAACGATAGAAAACGCTCCGGAAGAAGATCCGGGAAGCGTGAGGAGATAGACACGAAAGCGGATAAAAGGAACAGAAAAGGAAATAAAAAGGGAGCCGGGAGCGGCAGAAAGAAGAAAAAGTCAGGACTCAAGCGTTTCCTGATCGCAGTGGCGCTGATCCTTGTATTCCTGGCAGCAGGATTGTATGTGCTGGTAGGAAAGGTCTACGGAGAGATGAACTATGAGAAGATCGAGTCGGTAGCGTCCTCTCCCATGAAGGAAGAAGGCGTGACCAATATTCTGCTGATCGGTAACGATTCCCGTGAAAACGGTGAAGACGGCAGATCAGATGCCATGATCCTGCTGTCCATCAGCAACAAGACGAAGAAGATCTACATGACATCCCTGCTCCGTGATATGTATGTGGACATTCCGGGACATAAGGGGAATCGTCTGAATGCGGCATATTCCTATGGCGGCGCAGAACTGCTGATGGAGACTATTGAGCAGAATTTCGATATTCATATCAGCCGCTATGTACTGGTGAACTTTGAAGCATTTGCCAATCTGGTGGATGCAGTGGGCGGTGTGGATCTTGAGCTGACCAGCAAGGAAGTGGAATATGTCAATGGTTATCTGGTGGAATACAACATTCTGCTGGGAAGACCGGAAGGTACCGACTATTTTGAAGATACTTCCGGCGGTATGGTACACCTGAACGGACCGCAGGCACTGGCGTATTGCAGAAACCGTTATATCGGTACGGATTTCGGCAGAACCGAGAGGCAGAGAAAGGTATTGGCAGAGGTGATCCACAAGCTTCCGCAGGGAATGCTGACCAATCCCCAGGAGCTGATCGATGGTCTGATGCCGAATCTGACCACGAATCTGACCCAGACAGAATGCTATCGGCTGAGCCTTATGGCACCTAAGGCCGTGACTTACGATATTATCCAGAACAGCATTCCACTGGAGGGCACCTATAAGGATGCGACCATCCGTAAGATGGCAGTGCTGGAAGTGGATTTCGAAGCCAACAAGAAATTCCTGCAGGAGAATCTGTACGGAGGCGGAGACATTACTTCCACATCGGAGGCTTCTGCGGAATGATATTATAATTGACGTATGAGAGTCAATGTGCCAGCAGGATTGACGAACGGCGAATGGGATCATGATAGTTGCGAAGCAACGGTAAGCACCAAAGATGCGGATCATGCTACGATAATGAGGGAGCAGCTTATGGGGTATCGAAAACAAAGGTTTGCAGCACTGTTCTGTGCAGCGGCAGTCATAATACTTGGTGGATGTGGCGATGATCTGACCCAGCAGGTCTACATTCCGGGAAGGGAAGATCTGGCGCAGCCTATCGGCGGTTACAATGCAACTACGCAGGCTGGGCAGACGGCAGAAGATTCTGCTACGGGGGCACAGACAGGGACGGCTTCCGGTGGAGAGAACGCAACAACATCGGGATCTTGCCATGACTCCGGTGATTTGACGGGTGAACGTTATACGATCACCATCTCCGCAGCAGGGGATGTAACGTTGGGAAATCATCAGGAACAAGACTACAGTGCCTCCTTCCGTCAGGCCTATGATCAGGCGGAGGACGAAGGTTATTTCTTTGAAAATGTGAGAGACATCTTTGCGGCGGACGATATGACCATCGTGAATCTGGAAGGGCCTCTGACCACATCGGAACAGATGCGGGAGGGACAGACCTACTGCATCAAAGGGGATCCAGCCTATGCTCATCTGCTGACGCTGGGGAGCATTGAGGCCGTCAGCTTCGCCAACAATCACCGCCTGGATTATGGCGAACAGGGAAGCCGGGATACTGTGGTGGCATTAGAGCAGGAAGGGATCATTTATGCTTATGATAAAAATGTGGGTATCTATGAGATCCCGGACAGTGCGGCAGCCCACGGCGGAGAACGGAACCTGAAAATAGGAATAATCTCTGTCAATGAGGTAGAGTGGGGCGCACAGGCGGAAAAGCTGATCCAGAACAATATCGAGACCCTGCGGGAACAGAATGTGGACCTGATCCTGGCCTGTTGTCACTGGGGGATCGAGAAAGATACTTATCCGGAGAATTACCAACAGGTACTTGGCAGAAAATGCATTGACTGGGGTGTGGATCTGGTCATTGGTCATCATCCCCACGTCCTTCAGGGAATCGAAGAATATAAGGGCAGATATATCATCTATAGCCTGGCGAATTTCTGCTTCGGAGCGAACCGGAACCCGGCAGATAAGGATACCATGATCTTCCAGCAGACCTTTACATTCGAAAACGGACAGAAGGTGGAGGACCGGAATGCCAGAATCATTCCCTGCATGGTGAGTTCTGTGTCCACCCGGAATGATTTTAAGCCTACTCCGGCAGCAGGTGAGGATAAGAAGAGAATTTTGCAGCGTATGAATGAATACAGCAGGGATTTCGGTGTGGAATTTGATGAAAACGGCGGGATTCTCGTGAATTAGATGAGAGAGCGGTAACGCGGAAGGGAAACGGTCCGATCATGGAAAAAGCATTTAAACTGGATTTTGTCAATGATAAAACAGGAAGTCTGTATGTGAACTGCTGCGGATGCTCCCAGACGGCACCGCTGCACAGCTTCGGGCCGGCCTCCAAGCCACATTACCTGATCCACTATGTCCTGAGCGGCAAGGGACATTTCCGGTTTCACGACAAGGAATACCAGCTGGAGGCGGGTTACGGTTTCCTGATCCAGCCCAATGAACTGGCTTTTTATCAGGCGGATGCGAAGGATCCCTGGAGCTATCTGTGGGTGGGCTTTGCTGGAAGCCGCGCCGAAGAATACTTACACAGCATGGGACTGTCGGACCGGCATCCTATTTTTTCCTGTGATAAATCGGAGGAACTGTATTCCATTGTCCGGGATATGATGGAGCATAATACCTTTGGTATTGCGGATGATCTGCGCAGGAACGGACTTCTGGGTGTATTCCTGTCGGTGATCGCGGACAGCGCCGGTGTAGTAGCGAGAGAGGAAGAGGATAAGGGCAACCAGTACGTGAAAAAAGCGGTCTCCTTTATCCAGAGCAACTACTGTAACCCCATCAAGGTCACGGATGTGGCGGACTATGTGTGTATCAACCGCAGCTATTTATATACGCTGTTCCAGAACTATCTGGGGATGTCTCCCCAGCAGTTCCTTACTACCTTCCGTATTACCAAGGCGAGAGAGCTTCTGGACTCCACGAATTATCCTATCGAGAGTATTGCATTGTCCTGCGGATACAGTGATGCCCTGGTATTTACCAAGGCCTTTCACGCCATGAAGGGAATGTCCCCTTCGAAGTACCGCAAGGAAAGCCACAAGGAGAGCACAAAAGAACAGCTTCAGGAGGTCGAGGGTCTGATCGCCCGGCTCCTGAAGCCGTAGATGAAACTATAAAACCAAACAAGAAAGGGTGCCGCTGTGCGACACCCTTTTGTATTTGACTATTTCTTACTTTCCAGATTTTTCTCTACATATTCCAGAATATAGAAGTTATCCTCCGGCATCTGGCAGCCTACGATGAACAGACCGTTATCATCGGAGCAGCGGATGATACGTCCTTCCAGCACATTGTGATCCGGGAGAGCGAAATCATGGATAGTGACAGTGACCGAGGCATTCTTGCTCTGGGTGAAGATATTGTCTGTCGCCAGGAAAGCAAAGCCGTTGGCACTGATATTATCCATGGTAGCTGCATATTCCGTGTCGGAATTTTTGAACTTAATGGTGCAGGCATTGTCCAGATCCATACGGGGGTATTTACGGCGGTTATTGATCCTGGGTCTGGTATTAATGATGATTTTGAAGGCATGAGCACCCTTTTCAGGAGCGGGAGAGATGACTGCCTTGTCCCAACAATACAGGATATTACCTGCGGTGATCTGTAAGATACAGGAAGCGGTATCGGTGAGTGCAAGCTCCTTCTGACAGGATACCAGCAGACCTTCCGGAATCTGTTCGATCAGTTCTCCAAGGTATTCCGTATCTCCCTGACCGGCTAATTTCAGATCGATCTTCATGCCGGGCCGGATATCTTCGATACCCATGAAGCCGCCGATACCCAGATCACACATCATGTTCTCCATGACATCTTCAATGGTATTGATATTGGTAGCGGTCTCTTCATATTTACTGAGCATACGTTCACTGGTCTGGCTGGAGTGTGCAATACAGCCGGTGATGGTCTCCACGATGTTGGATACCTGTTCCATATTGGATACCAGCTGGGTATTGGAGCTTTCGACTTCTTTAATTGCATTATCAACTACCTGAATATGTCTGCCGAGCTGTGCGGAATCAGATGCGATCTGATTTACATTTTCACCGGTATGCGTTACCTTTTCCAGGGTAATCTGGATCAGCTTCAAGGTCTCTTCAATGGAAGCGGTCATCTTAGCGGAAGTAGCATCCAGACGGGACAGAGCTTCTCTGATCTGTCCGGAGGAAGCATGGGTTTCGGTACTTAAGGTACGGATCTGTTCAGCAACGACAGCGAAGCCCTTGCCTGCCTCACCGGCTCTGGCTGCTTCGATGGAAGCGTTTAAGGCCAGCAGGTTCGTCTGATTTGTAATTTTTTCGATGGTACCGGTCTCCTGCTTCACCATGCCAAATTCCTGCTGGAAATTCTGCAGGACATTTTCCAGCTCCGTAGAAAGCTCTGACATCGTGGTGGCAGTGCTTACCAAACTTTGCAGATCTTTTGCACTGACACTGGAATGGGATTCGGTTTTCCCTACCAGAGATACCATTTCGCTGATGAGTGCCACAACATTTTCCACCTGGGCACGGATGTCGGAAGTCATCTGTGTGGAAGAGGTCGTCCGATCCTGCAGCATATGGTTATTATCTGTCAATTCATTCATACCCAGCATGACCATATCGGAACCGTGCTTATTCTCGGAAGCCAGTTCTCTTACGACAGTGATGCCGTCCAAAATGACGTTACTGGAAGTCTTGACCTGCTCTACGGTGGTCACCACTCTGTGCAGATCAGCTTTGATACTGTCGGTCATGGCACCGTCGGACTCGTTCAGATGGCGGATGGACATGACATAGCAGATGTAACACAGGATGATACAGGACAGCTGCAGCTGGTAATTCTTCATGTCAGAAGCACTGTTAAAGCCTAACATGTAGCGGTAGACGGCAGCACCCACAATGATCAGAGAGTTGACGATACCACAGTTGATCATGAATTTCCGGTTCTTATACAGGACCAGTAAACTTGTCACCGGAAGGATGTAAGTGAATGCGATCGGTGACTCCGTGGTGCATATGACAAAGGTATAGAAGATGCCGTAACCGATGACCAGATCGTAGCGGTAGAGCTCCGTTGCCCAGCCCTTTACACGTAACAGCACTTCGCCAAAGATCAGAGGCAGCCAGCACAATGCCAGGAAAATAAGGTAAGAAGTGGTGGGGTATAACCCGCCGGAAGCATCGGAGCCATAGTTGGCACTCAGTAAAATCGCAAAAACAATCCAAATCTTACGGGCCTTGCGATTGGCCTTTTCTTTGAAGACATTTTCATCGTATGTCATTGAGCATTTCCTCCTTTACAATCTTCCCCGGTGTGTTCAAAAAAGTGAATCAAATGGTGGATCACTTCCCTGCTTTCCGGAAACTCCGGGTAAAAAGCGCTGAACGCATGGGTCAGGCGGGGATCCTTCGGGTAGTTGATCAGTTTATGGGGCATCTGATGTCTGCGCAGAGCCTTTTCAAAATTCAGAGTATAGCTCTGAAGATTATCGTTGTCACTGGTGATCAGGAGACTGGGTGGCAGGCTGGTCACGATGTCCGGGTGCTCCGGAGATACATAGGGGGCAAAAGCACTTTTTTTATAATGCCGGCCGTAGAGATATCTGGGGAGGAAAAGTCCGATCTGATCCAGGCGGTTCGTATAGAACATACCGCTGACCAGGCCAAGTGCCCGGACTGGCAGGTCAGAAGGGGTTACTCCGGCAGCCTGTGCCAGTGCAGTGCTTCGCTGCATGGCGATTCCGTAAGTCAGCAGACAGGCACCGCCGCTGTCACCGCAGGCATATATGTGGGAAATGTCACCGCCGTATTCCATCAGATGATCCCGGATAAAATCCAGTGCCAGATGCAGGTCAGTTAGTTGGTCATAGAAGAGACAGTCCGGTATCAGCCGGTACTCAATGCTGAATACCAGATACCCTGCCTCACAAAGGGAGGCACAAAAGGGACGGTTGAATTCCTTGTTCCCTATGAGGAGGCCTCCGCCATGTACGTTGACGATGACCGGGAGAATCTCTCCGTCCCGTCCCCTGGGACGGTAGACATCCAGACGATGTGCCGGAACATGCTTCTCGTCATAGAAAATATCCGATTGTAGGAAAACGTCTTCCGGAAGAGGATACTCTTTGCCCCTGGAAGCGCAGCTTTGGTCGAATGCCGCCCGCTGCTTATAGAACATTTGACATATAAAGCTTTTCATGTGTACTCCTGATTCTGACTGTATATGCTTCAAAAAAGGAAAGTATTTGTCGAAAAATAGCGATATGCAGTCTTTAAAAGAATACCACAGAAATGAAAGGATTAAAATAGAAAAATGCAACATTCTATTATGGAATGTTGCATTTTGTCTTGCACTACATATTTCGGCTGACCATGTGAAAACTTTAGTCTTTTTTATAAAAATCGTTATATCGTATTATTCATATCACTATGCTGATTTAAAGTAGCACATATCATAGCTGTATATTGCGGAATACGGCATCTTTGTCATCCTGTTCAATTCCCAGATAATGTTTTGTGATCTGAAAAGAAGAATGATTGTAAATCTCCATCAGCAGGGCGGGAGGTGTTCCCATTTTCCACGCATGATAGCCGAAGGTCTTCCGCAGAGAGTGACACCGGATCACATCTTCGATTCCTACGGCCTCGGCAGCTTTGCGGACAATGCGGTAGGCCTGATATCGGGAGAGTGGGGATTCGGCTTTTCTGGGGCTGGGGAAGAGGTAGTCTGTGTCGGCTATGGAAGGCTGTGTTTTCCGGTAGGACAGTAATGTTTTCTGAAGTTCTCTGTTGATCAGGATTCTGGTTTCTTTTTCCGTTTTTTTCTCCGTGATGAGGAGATGGGTGTAAAAGCGGCTGTGTCCTGTGCAATAGACATCTCCCCAGGTGAGATGAAGGATGTCGTTGATGCGGAGAGCAGTGTTCAGACCGATCAGGATGAGAGTGTAATTCCGGGAGTTGGGCTGTTTGGTAAGGTAGTAATCTTTGAAATCGTGTAAAAGCTGTTTGCTGCGGATAGGTTGTGTCGTGCTCATAATGGCCTCCTTGAAAGAATAAATGAATTAGGATAATGCAACATTCCATAATAAAATGTTGCATCAGTGCAAACCAGCAGGCAAGGAAGGCTGAATTAAAACAAGGAGGTTATCAATATGCTGCGTCTGACCGTTAGTCCGGAAGAATACCTGATGATCAATGACAATATTAAGATCGTCTTCCTGGGAGGAACCAAGAACCATCTCCGTATTATGATCGATGCACCGAAAGAGGTGAACATCGTGCGGAGTACGGTATTAGAGAACCAGATCACAGATCCGGAGGAGAGAGCGAAGCTTCCTAAATATTATGCGGAAGAAGAGCACCCGGAGAAGTACCGCAAGAAGTCAAATGTGATCATCACAAAGGGAAATGCGGACAAATAATTTCATATGGTAATAACCGGAGGAAGAGCGGCTCTGTCAGGGCCCGACAGGGAAGCTCCTACTCCGGTTACTATAAAACTAAAAACAAGTATCTGGGAGAAAAGGATTTCTCAATAACAATACAGATACGCACACTGCCGCAAAAGGAATTGGGCAGTAATACAAGGAGGTAAATTATTATGGTAGTACAACACAATCTTACAGCTATGAACTCTAACAGAATGTTAGGTCTGACCACCGCTTCTCAGGCAAAGTCCACCGAGAAACTGTCTTCCGGTTACAAGATCAACCGTGCGGCTGATGACGCAGCAGGCCTGTCCATCAGTGAGAAGATGAGAAAGCAGATCAGAGGTCTGACACAGGCTTCCCTGAATGCACAGGATGGTATCAGTGCAGTACAGACCGCTGAAGGCGCCCTGACCGAAGTACATGATATGCTGCAGAGAATGAACGAGCTGGCAGTTAAGGCTGGAAATGGTACTATGTCTGCAGATGACAGAAACTATGTACAGAATGAGATCGATCAGCTTGTAAATGAAATCGACCGTGTATCTGAAACCACGAAATTCAACGAGACTTATCTGTTAAAAGGCGATGCTGCATCAAATGGCAACAAGAAGACCTTTGCAGCAAACGATGTTTTAGGAACAGTTGACGGAGTAACTGTAGCAGCAAAGGGTAACACGGCTGCTAAGTTGACAGATGGCGCAGAGATCAAAATTGGAACCGTTGACGTAGTTTCCAGTGATGATACTAATTTTAAGATTACTGATAAGACTAATGCTCAGAACGTTGTTAAGATTACTTCTGATGGAACAAACGCAACCGTTACACTAAAGAATGGTAAAGAGGTTACAAATACAATTACTGAGATTGCAAACTCATATGGAATTGAAGTTCAAAACAACGCAACTGGCTCTGCCACAATCAGTAAGCAGTTAAAGGTTGAATCTACTAACGCCAATGTCACAGGAACATACACTGGAAATCTTAATGACCTTGATGCAGATGCTGATGTCAATGTGAAACTGGCAATTGGAGCATCCGGAAGCACTGCACTGAGCTCTTCTGAGAAAGCTTTGATCTTAAGCTTCCAGGTAGGCGCTGATACCACCGCTGAGAACAAGATTGAAGTATCCTTAGAGTCTATGAGTGCTAAGGGCATTGGCGTGAACGGACTGCAGGTAAATGGAACAGATTCCTCTAATGCTGATGCGGCTGTTAAGACTATCGCAACTGCTATCCAGAAGGTATCCACCCAGCGTTCCGCACTTGGTGCTGTTCAGAACCGTCTGGAGCACACCATCAACAACCTGGATAACGTAGTTGAGAATACCACCAGCGCAGAGAGCCAGATCCGTGATACCAATATGGCTACTGAGATGGTTAAGTACTCCAACAACAACATCCTGGCTCAGGCAGGTCAGGCTATGCTGGCTCAGTCCAATCAGGCTAATCAGGGCGTACTGTCTCTGTTACAGTAATTCCGGGCGGAAAAATCGTTTCGTAAGAGTAAAAACCAAAATCTGCAAGAGTTATGTAAGAACCAAAGGGCAGTCCTTTATGGGCTGCCCTCTATGTGTTTGTAAAGCAGACATGAGAGCTTCTTGATGAACTTTTGGGTTGCAATAATTAAAATGAATGGAAAATAAAGTAGAAACTTAAAAAAACGCATATAAGATATAAAACTATAAAAATACGCTTATTTTTTATAATGAAGAGTGCAATACGAAGGCGAACTTCATAACATAAAAGCTTAATTTTATGCTTAAAAACTTTAAAAAGAATATTTAAATAGTACCAGAGAGCCAATGAGATTACAAAACAAAGAAAAATTTCAATAATTTTTTTGGTTATATCCATGTTGTAGTTTATAATTAACTTGAATTATTCATGAAACAGTATCTGAACTGATAAATACACATGCCATATCATATATTAATTATCAAATGAACGAATAAATTTTTCAAAGGAATCTTCGATGCTTTTTTCTAAAATTTGATATTGCCTTATAGCTATTTGTTTTTCGGATTCTGAAAAATTGTATTTTTCTAATGAAATTAATGATCTATGAAGGAGCGCCAAATTGTGCTCGTAGATATCGCCAATCGCATTATCAATAAATATTTGTCGAGTTTTTGCTAATTCGATCCTTAATTTTTCACGTTTTGCCTGTTGAATGTATCCATATTTTGAAAAAAACGTAATAAAACTATTTGAGGCGTTAACAACATTATGAAATGCTTCAATGACTTCTAACTGATTGTTCATAAAATTCCTCCTTCGCAAATTTGAACACAAAAAAACCAAACAAATATGAATAAACTAACTTCATACTTGTTTGGTGGAGTGTTTTTAATATACTCGTTCAAAAAATGAACATGGACACCTTATAGATAAAAGGTATCAGTTAATAGGCGGAATGTCAAGAACAAATTGAGTGTTAGAAAAAACGATATTAGAAAAAACGAGATCACTGTATCATACGAAAGCTGTGTTTGCAAGTTGGTAAAATGTCACAAATTTTTTTGACAGCATATTACCCAAATTCAATAGGCCGAGATTTTGCTATTCTGCAGCATTGACAATGCGATAGATGTCTGTTATTCTCTGCTTGTAAGCAGATATTTCTATTTCGAATTTTCTATGTCAGCGCAAGCTGATGTCTGTGACTTCAGAGGAATCCCTGCTTTGATACCCATTAATAATAATTGAGCAGGAGAAGACATAGAAAGAAATCAGAGAATTTGTTTCGTAAAGTGCCGTATATATTCTCCTGTGAAAGTGTGGAAGGAGAATACAAATGGCAAAACGGTATGAGGAACTGACGATTGAAGACGATTTTATGTTCGGCAAAGTAATGGAAGATAAAGAGCTTTGTCGGGATGTGCTGCAGTGCCTGTTGGAAGAACCGGTGGGCGAGCTGGAAGATGTGCGGACACAGAGGGAGTTTCGATATACCTCGAAGGGTAAGCCTATTCGCCTGGATGTGTATACGCGAGATCAAAAACGGATTTATGATGCTGAGATGCAGAGATTGAATCATCAGACACCGGAAAATTTAGAACTGCCCCGCAGAAGCAGATTTTATCAATCTACCATGGACACAGATCACCTGAGCAGGGGCGAGTCCTATCGGGAATTGCCGGAGGGCAAGGTACTGTTTCTCTGTACTTTCGATCCTTTTGGCATGGGATATGCAAAGTATTCGTTTCAGAATCTTTGTATGGAAGACAGGAAATTGTGCTTAGAGGACGGAACGCAGAAGATTTTTTATAATTGCATCAGCGATACGGAAGAGATACCGGAGCAATTAAAGTGTTTGTATGAATATATCAGAACCGGTCAGGTTGGAGACGACCTGACCCGAAGAATAGATGAGGCTGTAATCAGAGCCAGAAAGAATGAAGAGTGGAGGTCAGAGTACATGAAAGAATTATTGCATGATGATGACGTCAGAGCAGAAGGAAGGGCAGAAGGAAGAGAAGAGGGAGAACACTCTGGGAAAAATAAGATGATATTGTTAATATCCAGAATGAGTTCGGGAGGAGATGCTGATAAGGTTGTACAGTTGACTGATCCTGAAGTGTTGGAAGTAATGCAGGAAAAATACGGAATCAAATAATATAATTAAGCGGATGCAAGATCTACATGAATATATCAGAACCGGTCAGGTCGGAGACGACCTGACTCGGAGAATAGACAAGGCAGTAATCAGAGCCAGAAAGAATGAAGAGTGGAGGTCAGAGTACATGAAAGAATTACTACATGATGATGACGTCAGAGCAGAGGGAAGAGCAGAAGGAGAAGTCTGTGGCAAGCCAATGGAGCTATTGGTATGTGCAAGGAGCTGGGATTGAGTTTTGAGGAAACAGCAAAACGAATCCGGAAGAAGTTCCGGTTATCGGAGGAAGAAGTACAGAGAGACATGACGCTATACTGGTAGAGTGTATTGTGATGAGGGGGCGAGTCTTATAGGGCCTGCCCTTCTTTTTTACTTTCAAAAGAAGGATCACCACAGTTGATTATACGATCAACATTTTCGATGACAGATCTGCGAGGGTGTAAGATATAAATCATTTCTTTGTAATAATCTTTGAATATGTCCTGAAGTACGTTACTCATAAGACTATTATGAAAGAAAAAGGACAAGAAAACAACCCCTGTCCCTCATGAATGAGGGGCAAGGGAGTTGGAGTGTCGAAGACACTTTTTTTACTCTAATATTTATGCATTTGTAGAGCGGACATGAGAGCCTCTTGAAGAACTTTTGATACATTGATTCCTGCCTTATCAGCCTCCACATTCAGCCAATGAGGAAGGGTTACATTTCGCCTGACAGATTTGGTATCTACTTTTCTCCGATATTCTGCAAAGTCCACATCCACCAGGGAAACATAGGACGTTCCGGATTTATAGAATTTCCCCTGTTCAATAGAAATATTGTTTATATCACTTGGTTCTGCCATTACTTCTTTTTTATCTTCTAATGTTATTCCCAACAGCCCGATTGCATCACGTGCCATATCAATAGCATTTGCGGTGCCGAATCCCTCTGTTAGAATATCAAGATCCGGAACTTCAATTAAAATGGTATCTTTTTTATCTGGCGTTTTTGTAAATATAACAGGATAGACTTTTTTCAATATGATTCCTCCTCTAAATTATGATAAACCCCATTTATTAAGAATGGCCTGTGCGAGAGCCTCATTTATTTCTTTGTGCCTTGGAATTTGTTCTTGTTGTTGTCCACGAATGTATATGTCATGATTTCCACCATGACGATAGAATCTGAATCCTGCTTGCTTTAGCTTTTTAACGAGGATACGTTGCTTCAATAAAACTCCTCCTTTGTATTATACACACTGATGTGTATAAAATCAATAATGAAAATATGTGTTACCTTACAAAAAGTAGTTGTAAATAAGGGAAAATTGTGACCGCTGATGGGTCTATGGGAATTGTTAGAAGAAGTAAAATTTTAAGCTTCCAGGTAGGTGCTGATACCACCGCCGAGAACAAAATCGAAGTATCCTTAGAGTCTATGAGTGCGAAGGGTATTGGTGTAAACGGACTGCAGGTAAATGGAACAGATTCCACGAAGGCTGATGCAGCTGTTAAGACTATCGCAACTGCTATCCAGAAGGTATCCACCCAGCGTTCCGCACTTGGTGCTGTTCAGAACAGACTTGAGCACACCATCAACAACCTGGATAACGTAGTTGAGAATACCACCAGCGCAGAGAGCCAGATCCGTGATACCGATATGGCTACTGAGATGGTTAAGTACTCCAACAACAACATCCTGGCTCAGGCAGGTCAGGCTATGCTGGCTCAGTCCAATCAGGCTAACCAGGGCGTACTGTCTCTGTTACAGTAAGCTTAAGCTGAGATCAGGTTGTTTCCTCAGGGGAACGAACCATATCTGTAAGAGTTATGTAAGAGCCAAAGGGCAGTCCATGATGGGCTGCCCTTTTCCGCCTCAGCGTCATACTCGAAAAACACCATATCAATAACCTCCTTCTTATTCTCAAGCAAAAATTCCTTCAAAATTGTTCTATGCGGTTGCGTTAATTTTCCTTTTGCAAAGGAATAATTTCCAAAGAATAGCCAAGAGGAATCAACACTTTTAAAAGAGTGTCCAATTGTGGTGTAGAGCGCAGAGATTCTATTCTTGCAATGGCAGGCTGTTTTACCCCACTGATTTTTGCAAGATCTCGTTGGGTTAATCCCTGCTTTTCGCGGGCTTCTATCATTTTGCCGATTAATTTCACTTCGAGGTTTATGATTTCCCGGTCTTCCTCGGAAACGTAATCATTATCGTTGAACATTTCGTCAAAATTTTTATATTTTTTCATGAATTATTCCTTTCCAGCCAATCATGCATATATGCCAAGGCTTTGCTTATTTCTCGATGAGGAGTTTTTTTAATATAGTAATGTAATAAGACAAATTTATTGTCCTTCCAATAAAAGAAAAAAATACGATTATTTAAAGGTCGTAATTCCCACAAATCCCCCTGTATATGTTTAACAATTGGATTTCCGATTCTGGTTCCATATTCCTTTAATGCTTTTATGTAAGCAAATATCTTGTTTTTCTGTATACGAACTGTTTTGCTATATATAGATTTCTTGGCTAAATCGGCAAAATAATCGCTTATAGCAGAATAGCCATTTTTGTCAAAATAATACTCAATATCGTACATCAAAATGTCCTTTCTAAAAGATAACATATTAGTTATCAAATGTCAACAATAAGTGCTATAATAATTAATTTCTGAAATTGCGGTAATAAGGGAAACTTTGACCACTGACGGGTCTATAAGAATTTTTGAAAGAAGAAAAATTACTTCTAATACCACCATACCATAGGGATTCCTTATTGGCAAGTCTGAAAAATGTTACAAAAAGGCTACAAAAAATCCAGAAAAATGTTACAGAACGCTTCTAAAGTTTTACTTTCCCGGCATTTTGGGGTAAGATAAGCAGTATAGATTCCTAAGGACACAGAAAGAGAGGGTTACTATAATTATGAAATTTCAGGACATGCCTTACGAGAGAATAGATTTTGCCAAAGTGCAGGAAGAGATGGGAGAACTGATCCGGGAGCTGGATGCGGCGAAGAGCGGGGAGGAACAGTTCGAGGTGCATAAGAAATATTATGCGCTGACGGATCGTGTCATGACGCTGATGACCATTGCGAATATCCGCTTCGACATCGATACTTCCGATAAATTCTACGAGGAAGAGCATAAATACTACGATGAGCAAGGACCGGTATTCAGCAATCTGGTGCTGGCTTATCAGAAGAAATTATATGAATCCCCCTACAGAGCTTATCTGGAGGAGAAGATCGGTCCGGTAGCGTTCAAGAATATGGAGCTGGCACAGAAGTCCATGAGCGAGGCGTTGATCCCGCTGATGCAGGAGGAGAATTCCCTGACTATGGAGTATGATAAGCTCATCGCCGGTGCGAAGATCGACTTCGACGGCAGGGAACTGAATCTGTCCCTGTTACGGCCCTATCTGGTGAATTCCAACCGCAATGTCCGCAGACAGGCATGGGAGAAGATGAGTGCCTTTTTCCTGGAAAATGAGGAACAACTGGACAGTATTTACGACAAACTGGTGAAAAACCGTACTGCGCAGGCCAGAGCCATGGGATATGAAAATTACCTGGAGCTGGGATATTACCGGATGAACCGCAACTGCTATGGTAAGGACGAGGTAGAGGCTTTCCGTCAGCAGATCAAAGAGTATTTTGTACCCTTCGCGGAAAAACTGCATGACAGCAGAAGACAGCGTCTGGAACTGGAAAAGCTTAGCTATATCGACGAACAGGTATACTTTAAGAACGGCAATCCGGCGCCCACCGGCACCCCGGAAGAGATCATGGCAGCCGGACAGAAGATGTACCGGGAACTGTCCCCGGAGACTGCGGAATTTTTTGATTTCATGATGGAGAACCAACTGTTTGACGTATTGGGCCGCAAGACCAAGAAAGCTGGCGGTTACATGACTTATCTGCCTCTGTACCATGCACCGTTTATCTTCGCTAACTTTAACGGTACCAGCGGTGATGTGGACGTCATCACGCATGAGTGTGGTCATGCGTTCCAGGGGTATCTCGCTGCACAGGATCCTATCAGAGAGCATGCGGATATCGGCATGGAGACTGCAGAGATCCATTCCATGTCCATGGAATTTTTCACAGAAAAGTGGATGAACCTGTTCTTCGGCAACAGAGCGCAGGATTACGTGGAAATGCATCTGGAGGATGCGGCTGCGTTTATTCCTTACGGCTGTATGGTGGATGAGTTCCAGCATATCGTCTATGAGCACCCGGAGCTGACCCCGGCCGAGAGAAAGCAGGCATGGAGCCGTCTGGAGCGGGAGTACAAGCCCCACCTGGATTACGAGGGAGATCCTTTCTTCGGACAGGGAGGCTTCTGGCAGAAGCAGCTGCACATTTACGACTACCCTCTGTATTATATCGATTATTGTCTGGCACAGACCTGCGCACTACAGTACAAGGTGAAGATGGATGCCGATTTTACAGAGGCGTGGAAGAGCTATCTGAAGCTGTGCAGGCTGTCCGCCAGTGATTTTTACACTAATATGATCAAAGAAGTCGGACTGGACAGTCCTTTTGAGCCCGGATGTGTGAAAAATATCGTGGAAAAACTTGAAAAATATGTGAAATAGCTTTCTTTTTCCGCAGAAATACGGTAAAATAAGGAGTCATTGGGACTTAAGACACCAGGAAGGAGACATGTAAGCAATGTCTAAGAATGAAAAAGTTACAGAAAATAAAGAACAAACAGAACAGAAGGTCATGACCAAATATGACCGTAAGGTACAGAAGCGTAAAGAGGAGAAGGAAAAGGAGAAAAAGGAAGAGCGCATCAGCACGGCCATAGGCATCGTAGTGCTTGTGGCTCTGGTATGTCTGGTAGCATCTTTCCCCATCCGTACCTATCTGGCAACTCATGAGACCTATGTGGTGGTCAATGGAGAAGCTGTAAACAAGGTAGAGTTCGATTACCAATACAACCTGACCAAGAACAATTATATCACCCAGTACGGCAGCTATCTGACATACTTCGGACTGGATACCAGCAAGGATCTGTCCACCCAGATGTATTCCGATACTCTGACCTGGCAGGACTATTTTGAGCAGAATGCTGTAGAGAGCCTGAAGCAGAATAAGGCGCTGATGGCAGAAGCCAAAGAAGCCGGCTTCACCTACGATACCACGGATGAGTACAACACTTTCAAGGAGACCATCAAAACCTCCGCTGCATCCGCAGGCATCTCCGAGAAGGAATATGTACGTTCCATCTACGGAAGCTATGCAACCATGAGCCGTATCGAAGAATATGTGAAGAACGACATGGTAATGAACGCTTATTATCAGAAGCTGCAGGAGGACAATGCTCCCAGTGATGATGAGATCCAGAGCTATTATGAGGAAAATAAGGCAACCTACGATTCCGTAGACTACCGCCTGACCACGATCGAAGCTGATCTGCCCACCGAGCCTACCGAACTGGCAGATCCCGTAGAGGAGACTGCTGCCGATACCACAGGTACCACCGATGGAACCGCAGCTACTGACAGCACACAGGATACCGCTTACCAGCCTTCCGATGCTGAGATCGCCAAGGCAATGGAAGATGCCAAGGTACTGGCAGATGATGCGGAGAAGACCGTGGCAAAAGACGGCGAAGCACACGAGAATGAGAAGAAGTCTTCCGTGAACTACCTGATCTCAGACTGGCTGTTTGATGATGCCAGAAAGGCAGGAGACACCACCGTCATTACTAACGACAACAGCCATTGCTACTATGCCGTGGCATTTGAGAAGAGATATCTGGATGAGACTCCTTCCGCAGATGTACGTGTGATCATTCCCACCGAGGATAAGACCGGTGAAGAGATCCTGGAGGAGTGGAAGAACGGTGCAGCTACCGAGGACAGCTTCGCAGAATTGTGCAAGAAGTATACACAGGATACTTCCGCAGTAGAGAAAGGCGGTCTGTTCGAGCAGGTGACCAAGACCGGTATGACAGAGGAGCTGAGCAACTGGATCTTCGACAACAGCCGTCAGGCAGGAGATACCGTAGCCATCACTGTCAGTGACACCACCTATGTACTTTACTACATCGGACAGGATCAGCCCGAGTGGAAGATCAACATCAAGAATACGCTAGTATCCGATACAATGAGTCAGCATATGCAGGATATTACCGCAGATGTAACAGTAGAGGATCCCAAGGGTAAGCTGAATTACCTGAAGGTGCAGGCAGAGGAATCCGCAGCCGCTGAGACCGCGACCGCAGAGACTCAGGAGATCACCGAGGAGCAGACCGCTGCTACCGAAGAGACCGCAACACAGGCACAGTAAAGCTTGCTCAGGAACAGAACATAGACAACAGACAAGTACCTGTTTCACTGCACAAGCAGAAGAGACAGGTACTGTTAGATTATGAGCAAAAATAGTCGCAAAAGGGCGGGAAACATGATAATGTGACTCTGCCAGTTACGTGAGCTGAACAGAGAATAACTTTGAGAAAGGTATGAATAAACATGCAGGAAAAAGTTCTGGTACTGGATATTGACGGAACATTGACCAATTCAAAAAAAGAGATCACAGAAGCAACCAAAAGAGGAATCTGGAATATTTTACAGCATGGTCACAAGGTGATCCTGGCTTCGGGTCGTCCCACCCCCGGCATGCGGAAATGCGAAGAGGAGCTGGAACTGAAAAAATACGGCGGATACCTACTGTCATTTAACGGAGCCCGTATCGTGGAGTGTAAGACAGGAGAAGTGGTCTATCAGAGAACACTGCCCCTGTCCATTGTGCCCGGATTGTACGAATTTGCCAAAGCGAATGGCTGCGGACTGATCACTTATCAGGGTCCTGGCGTCATCTCTGCGTTCGAGCCGGATGACTATGTGCAGCTGGAAGCCAGAATCAACGGAATTCCTATAAAGGTCGTTGACAATTTCGTCGAATATGTGAATTTCGATATTAATAAATGCCTGATGACAGCACCGGAAGAGATCGCACCGGAGCTGGAGAAACAGCTGCAGGAAAAATACAGCGATGTGGCAAGCATCTACCGTTCCGAACCCTATTTCATCGAGATCATGCCGAAAGATGTGAACAAAGCCACCTCTTTGGATCATATGCTGGAAGGCATGGGACTGACCAGAGAGAATGCGATCTGCTGCGGGGACGGTTACAATGACATCTCCATGATCGAATATGCGGGAACCGGCGTAGCAATGGGGAATGCCCAGCCGGCGGTCAAGGATGCGGCGGACTATATCACCGGCACCAACGATGAAGACGGACTGGTGGAAGTCATCGATAAGTTCATCATGAACCCGGAGCAGGCATAGCCTTTCTTAGAAACAAACAATAGACACAAAGCAGTAACAAGTGAAAACTCACAGAGCAATGAGCGTATGTGATTTTTGCAAAAGAGGATATATATGATTCAGATACAAATACCTGAAAAAGCGAAATATATCATAGAAACCATACAGAATGCCGGATTTGAAGCCTATGTGGTAGGCGGCTGCGTGCGGGATTCCATTCTGGGCAGATGCCCGGAGGACTGGGACATTACCACCTCGGCGAGACCGGAGCAGGTAAAGCAGCTGTTTCGTCGCACCATCGACACCGGAATCCAGCATGGCACCGTAACCGTCATGCTGGACAAGGAAGGCTTTGAGGTTACGACCTACCGTGTGGATGGAAAATACGAAGACAGCCGACATCCCAAAGAAGTGACGTTTACTCCGAACCTGGAGGAGGACCTGAAACGCCGGGATTTTACCATCAATGCCATGGCTTATAATGAAACGGAAGGCCTGATCGACATTTTCGGCGGATTAAAAGACATCGAGGCGAAGCTGATCCGATGCGTAGGCAACCCGGAAGAACGTTTTGGAGAAGATGCGCTGCGGATCATGCGGGCAATTCGTTTTTCAGCCCAGCTGGGCTACGAGATCCACGAAGATACTGAGGCGGCAATCCGGAAGCTGGCACCGACCCTGCAGAAGATCAGTGCGGAGCGGATCCAGGTGGAATTGACCAAGCTGCTGATCTCCCCTCATCCCGACACCCTCAGAGAAGCTTATGACATGGGTGTCACCAAGGTGATCCTACCGGAATTCGATGCCATGATGGAGACACCGCAGAAGCACAAGCATCATAAATACAATGTGGGTGAGCATACATTACATGCGCTTATGGAGATCGGGCCGGACAAGAATCTGCGTTATGCCATGCTGCTCCATGACATCGGCAAGCCGGCCACACTTACTGTGGATGAAGACGGAATCACTCATTTCTACGGACATCCGGCGGTGGGAGAAGAGATGGCGCGGAAGATTCTGCGGAGACTGCGATTTGATAATGATACCGTTGCGGTGGTCACCCGTCTGGTGAGATACCATGATTATGGCAATGATGTGATACCGGATCTGCGGATTGTCCGCCGGGCGGTGAATAAGATCGGGGAAGATATTTTCCCGCTGCTGTTCCCGGTGAAACGGGCAGATATTCTGGCACAGAGCGATTACCTGAGAACAGAAAAACTGGAGAATCTCGAACTCTGGAAGAAACTGTATCAGGAAATGCTGGAAAAGAAGCAGTGCGTCTCCCTGAAAACACTGGCGGTCACCGGCAGGGATCTGATCGACACCGGTATGAAACCGGGCAGAGAGCTGGGAGGGATGCTGCAACAGCTGCTGGAACTGGTATTGGAACATCCCGAGCAGAATACCAGAGAACAGCTGCTGGAAAAGGTAAAGGAACTGTCGGCAGACAAAGATTGAGCATACTTTACAGGCTTTCCTCATAAGATAGCGTAGGAACCGGAAAACGGTTAAGGACGTATCTTAGGAGGGATTGTAAGTGAATGACAGAGCAGTGGCACTGCTGGAGCAGTATGAGATAGAAGTATTGCGTACCCGAAAAGGAAGGGGAGCGATTCTGTGCGATACACAGCAGGGCTGCCTGATCTTCAAGGAATATACCGGAAGAGAGGAACAACTGCGTCTGCAGGAGCAGGTCCTGAAACACCTGGAGGAACGGGGAACCGTTCCTGCGGAGCGATTGCTTGCCACAAAGGAAGGCGCGTTATCGGTGACAGACCGGGACGGTGTCAGATATATTCTGAAGACCTGGTGGGAAGGCCGAGAATGTAATATCCGTGACAGGGAAGAATGTATGGAAGCCATGCGGCTTCTGGCGAGACTGCACGGTGATCTGGAATTTACACCGGTATTTCCGGAGACGGAGGAGACTTCGGCACCGGTCATAGAGAGATATCTCCCCAGCCGGGACTATGAGAAGCATAACCGGGAGCTCAAGAGAGCCCGCAGGTTCTTGAAACAGCGCAGCCAGAAGACCTGGTTCGAGATCCGGTTGTCTGCAGTGATTGATCCTTTTTTAGAGGAAGCAAGACAACTGTGTGAAGAATGGAAAGAGATCGAGCTGGCTGCCTCCGACAGCGGAGAGGAAGTACCGCTGTGTTTCTGCCACGGAGATTACCAATATCATAATATTCTGCGGCAGGACCGTGGATTTTTCCTGGTAAACTTCGAAAAATGTCAGGCAGACGGGCCGGTGAGAGACCTGTATCTGCTGTTGCGAAAGCTTTTGGAAAAAAGTGAATGGGATGCCGAATGGGGCAGAGTGCTTCTGGCGGCTTATGAAAGTGTCAGACCGTTAAAGCCCTATGAGAGACAGGATCTGGTCTACCGCCTGTCCTATCCTGAGAAATTGTGGAAGATCGTAAACTTTTATTATAATTCCGGCAAGGCCTGGATCCCGGAGAAGAATCAGGAGAAACTGGACCGCCTGTTGGAACAGGAAGCGGCCAGAAAGAAATTCCTGAAACTGCTGCAAAGATAAAAGCCGGGCAATGAACGGCAGACAACGGAAGAGACGTTGCGGCAGGATCGCAGCGTCAGAAGACAAAGGAGAAGCAAAACGTTGAAAAGATTCGAAGACAAAAAGTATTCGAAAACGAAACAGACAGTGGTAATCCTTTTGCTTGTGACAGCAATGTCATTTGCTGGATGCGGGCAGACAGCATCCTCCGGGACGGCGGCAACACCTGCGCCAACGGCACAGGCAGAGCGGATAGATACCGGCTTTGTTGTCACCAATCCGGACAGCTATGATTCCGCAGATACGGCGGTACTGGTGGATATCAATAATGTTGACAACACTGTCACACTGTTAAATCTGGATCTGGGCAAACGTTACACGCTGTCCATGGACGGAACAACGCGGTTCGCAGATAAATATGGAAAGGCAATTTCCCTGAGTCAGGTGCAGGAGGGGGACATCGTGGATGTGACTTTTTTGAAAAGTCAGAAGCATCTGACCTCCATGCAGCTGGCGCAGACAGCATGGCAGTATGAAGATGTGGAGCACTACGAGATGAATACCGTACGGAATGAGGTGGCCATCGGGGAAGAGGTGTTCCAGTTGTCCAGGGATACCCAGTATTTTTCCCAGGGACACAGCATTGAAAAAATGGATCTGAATCCGGCGGATATTCTGACGTTTCACGGCATTGACAGCACAGTGCTCAGCGTAACAGTGGAAAAAGGCCATGGATACCTCAGACTGGTCAACGATGAGAACTTTGTGGGCGGCTGGCTGGAAATCGGCCAGACACAGATCGTGCGGATCACAGAGGACATGCTGGTGACGGTGCCAGAGGGAAGCTATCAGGTAGATATCAGCTATAACGGCGGTGGTGGCACGAAAAATGTCGTGATCAACCGCAACGAGGAAACAACACTGGATATCGGTGATCTGGAAGTGGCAGAGGCACAGTACGGTATGGTGCTGTTTTCCCTGAGTCCTTCCGATACGGAATTGTATATCGATGGAAGCCAGGTGGATGCCTCTCAGCCGATCACGCTGGAATACGGTATTCACCAGATTATAGCAAAGGCGGACGGCTATAAGTCGCTTACACAGTATCTCAGGGTGGGACAGGAATCCGCGGGAGTAGATGTCCAGCTGGATAAGGCGGACTCCGACAGTGAAGACAGTACGGAAAGCAGCAGTTCTTCCAGCTCTTCCGCAACGGAATCTACCTCCACCGCAGATACGACTACGACCTATTACCGCGTGCATATTGATGCTCCGGAAAATGTGGAGGTATATCTGGACGGCAACTATGTGGGAATTTCCCCCTGCAGTTTTAAGAAGACCTCAGGAAGTCATGTGATCACCCTGCGAAAATCCGGTTATGAAACCAGAAGTTATACGGTACAGGTGGATGAAGAAGAAAAGGATGTATCCTACTCATTTGTAGACCTGACGGCCAGCTCTTCATCGACAGAATGATCCTTTCCGGGAGGGGAAGAAATGCCGTAAATATGCGGAAAAACCTTGACAAAAGGGATAAAAACAGATATATATATGTATAGACGTTTCAAAAGAACTATTTTCGAGCGTAAAATTAATAACGAAAACTCATTACAGGAGGAGTTCAATATGAACAAAACAGAATTAGTTGCAGCTATGGCTGATCAGGCAGGTCTTTCCAAGAAGGACGCAGAGAAGGCATTAAAGGCATTCACCGATGTTGTTGCTGAAGAGTTAAAGAAGGATGGTAAGGTTCAGTTAGTTGGCTTCGGTACTTTCGAAGTATCCAGCAGAGCAGCTAGAGAGGGTAGAAATCCTCAGAGCGGCGCACCTATGAAGATCGCTGCTTCCAAGGCTCCTAAGTTCAAGGCTGGTAAGGCATTAAAGGATATGCTGAACGCATAATAGAAGCTGAATTTTCAGAGACTCGATAGGACAACCTTTCGGGTCTCTTTTGTTTTTCAGAAACGGATGATCGTGAGGTTAAAAGCATGAGATTAGACAAATATTTGAAGGTATCCCGACTGATCAAGCGCCGTACTGTGGCTAATGAAGCCTGCGACAGCGGCAGAGTGCTGATCAATGATAAGCCGGCAAAGGCATCCGCCAATGTCAAAGAGGGAGATATCATTTCCATCTCTTTCGGCAACAAGGAAGTAAAAGTTGAGGTCCTGGATGTACAGGAGACCGTGAAAAAAGAAGAAGCCAAAGAACTTTTCCGTTATATATAATATCAGGTTCTCTATGTATAAATTTCCACATTTTCCCATACAATACATTGTAAGTCCGGTTCCGGAAGGAGCGGAGGATGGGAGGCTATGGAGAGAATGGAAGATTTAAACGCGACAGGACGTATGCATAAAGTGACCATGACCAACAGACGGACATGTACCGTGAATGGGGTAAATGACGTCCTTTCCTTTGATCTGCGGGAGATCCTGCTGGAGACGGAACAGGGGATGCTGATGATCCGTGGCAACGAGCTCCATGTGAACCGCCTGACATTAGACAAGGGGGAAGTGGATATTGATGGCCGGATCGACAGCCTTGTATATTCGGATACCGCAGCATCCGGAGAAAAACAGGAATCCTTCCTGGGCAGGCTGTTCCGCTGATGGATGAAAATGTTTTTCTGCTGCATTCCTTTCTGCTAGGTGTGGGGATCACTTTTCTGTATGATATTCTGCGGATCCTGCGAAGAGTGTTTGCTCACAGTACCAGCATGGTATCTCTGGAAGATCTGGCATTCTGGATCTACTGTGCGGGAAAGGTCTTTCTGCTGATGTTTCATGAAAGTAACGGGAACCTGCGATGGTTTGCCGTGCTGGGGGCATTGGCGGGAATGTACCTATATCACAGGACAATCAGTCCCTTTTTTGTAAAGTATGTGGCACTGGGCCTGAATACTCTTCTGCACCCAATCCGGAAAGCCTTGCGGATAACGAGAAATTGGCTGAAAAAGCAGTTGACTATACTTAGGAAAATGCTTAAAATATTCATTAAAAGGAGATGCGCGTATGGCAAGAAGAAAAGCAGCCTACCGCAAGAGACACCAGAACCGGTTCAGTATGTTCCTGGTGACCCTGGTCGTGTTGATGATCATGGTGGTCGTTGCGGTGCGGAGCGTGGAATTACAACAGAAGATTGCGGGCTATGATACCCAGATCGCAAGCCTTGGCGCGCAGATCGAAGCAGAGCAGGCCAGAGCGGAACAGATCGAGGAATTCGGTAAGTACACTCAGACGAAAGCTTATGTGGAAGAGGTGGCGAAGGATAAGCTGGGACTGGTATACGAAGGTGAGATCCTTTTTCAGGAAGACAATTAAGCAGGGAAACTGTTTCTCAACAGTGAACCTGCTTTTTTTGTCGCAAAAAATGAAGTCTCTCCCTCCCTCGATTTGACAAAAGGAAGAGGAAAACTGCCCTATAATCGTGAAAACAGAAAGGGGAGGATGCCATGATCATAGGGAAAAAGGAGCAGGAACGGCTGGAGAGAGAACAGTGTGCACAGATCTCACTGCTGTGCAGACAGAAACTGATGGGATATGCGGAGAGTTTTGAGGAACTGGGGAAGAGCTTTCGGCAGGAGATACAGATTACAGGAGAGGACAGGCAGAATATTCTGGAAAAATGTATGCTGTGGCAGAGCAGACAGATCATGGGAGACCATCTGCAGGAAGTGGCCCGGATCATGGAACGGGTGGCAGGAGAGGAACTGGGGTATTGTCCGTTGGAAGAGAAAAAGAGGAAAAGCCTGGTACAGGCGCTCAAGAGTGAAGGGATCATCGCCAGAGACCTCTGCTATGTGGAGAAGGACGGCAGCAGCTCCGGGACAGAAGCAGGGATCAGTATGACACTGTCCACCGAAAAAAGGCACTATAAGGCGGCACAGGTGGCGGACATGCTGACGGTATTATTGGGAAAAAAGCTGCAGGTTTCTTCAGGAAGCCCTTATCTCGTGGAGCAGGAGCCGCATTGTTTTCTGTTCACAGAGGAACCGAAATACATAGCACTGACGGGGGTGAGCCGGGCGGTAAAAGAAGGGGAGAAAGTCTCGGGGGATCAGTATGCCACCATGGAATCGGAAAAAGGGAAGCTGATCCTGCTGTTGTCTGATGGGACAGGCTCAGGGGAGGATGCCAGCCGGGGCAGCGGCAGAGTCATGGATCTCATGGAAAAAATGCTGGAGGCGGGCTTCGGGACCGAGGCATCTGTGAATCTCCTGAATTCCGCGTTGTATGCGCAAAATGAAGAGGACGATCATCCTACGATAGACCTTTGCAGCCTGGATCTGTATACCGGCGAATGTGAGATCTGCAAGGTGGGCGGTGTTGCCACGTTCTGGAAGACCTCCGGAAGGGTTCTCTGTGTCGGCGGCGAAAGCCTGCCGTTAGGTATTTTTCAAAAAGTGCAGATAGAACGACAGATGTGTCAGATCCGGCCGGGAGATCTGCTGGTCATGATGACGGACGGGGTTCTGGATATGATGGAAGACGGGGAAGAGCGCATGGCACAGGTGCTGGAAGGGCTGCAGGAACAGAACCCGCAGGAGATCGCAGAGAAAATATTGTCCTATGCCATCTGTGCCTCAGAGGGACGGATTCGGGACGATATGACGGTATTTGTGCTCTGCCTGTGGGAAAACACGTGATGCCGCCTTGATTTTTCCTCATAATTAGGATAGAGTAAAAACATGAATACATGGATGGATACGCGAGAAAAAGTATTTGCATATATCAGAGAGCATCACATGCTGCAGGCCGGCGACCGTGTGGTAGCCGGTGTTTCTGGAGGGGCAGACTCGGTTTGCCTCTTATTTTTGTTGCTGGAATGGCAGAAGGAAGTACCTACAGACATTGCCGTAGTGCATGTGGATCACGGCATTCGCGCGGAGGCCGGAGAAGATGCCCGGTATGTGGAGCAGCTCTGCGAGGAGAGAGGAATCCCTTTTTTCCTGACCAGGGCAGAGGTAAGGAACAGAGCCCGCATGGAGAAAATCTCTGAGGAAGAAGCCGGGCGCAGAACGAGATATGAGGCGTTTGAAAAGGCGGCAAAGGAGTGGGGAGCCACGAAGATCGCAGTGGCCCACAACAGCAATGACCGCAGCGAGACCCAGCTGTTCCATTTGTTCCGGGGCAGTGGAATCCGGGGACTGGCCAGCATTTTGCCTGTGAGAGATCGGATTATACGACCGCTCCTATGTCTGGAACGGTGGGAGATCGAGAAGTTTTTACAACAGCGAGGAATTGTCTATTGCAAGGATGCCACCAATGAGGAGGATGACTACACCAGAAATCGTATTCGGCATCATATTTTGCCTTATGCGGAGCAGAATATTGTAAAGGGCTGTGTAGCGCATATGAATCAGACGGCGGAGCTGCTGGCGGAGACGGAGGACTATCTGGAACTGCAGACAAAAGAAGCAGCTGGCCGATGTATCCGGGCAACGGACGGTGACGGAGAGTCCGCAGAGACGGGGGACAGCCGGAACGCGGTGATCTGTATTGCTGTGGAGTCTTTTCTGTCGTTGCATCCTGTGATCCGTAAGCGCCTCTTGTATGAAGAAGTGAAGCAATTGTCTCCCGGGCAGAAAGACATCACTTACCAGCATATTCAGGAGCTGCTGACCTTGTTTACCAGGGAAGGCAACCGGCAGATCTGTCTTCCGTTCGGCATCCGGGGTAGACGGCAATATGAGGAAGTCCTGCTGACAGTAGAGAGGACAGGCAGGGAGCTTTTGGAGAAGACGGAAGTGGCTGAGAAATATCAACCAACTCTGCAGCTGTCTCCCGGACAGACAGGGACAGTGGAATGTGAAGTGGGAACGGTGGAATACTGTGTGTGTGACCTGGCCGCTGCCCATGAAAAAAACCAAGAAGTTCCCACAAATCAGTATACGAAATGGTTTGATTATGATAAAATAAAAAAATGTCCGGTGATACGGACAAGAAAGCCGGGTGATTATCTGACCATTGCTGACGGCAGAGGCGGGATGATCCATAAATCGCTGAAAAGTTATCTGGTCGATCAAAAGATCCCACAGGCGGAACGCGACAGACTGCCGATCCTGGCAGAGGGAGAGCATGTACTGTGGGTCGTGGGATACCGTATCAGCGAATATTATAAAGTAACGGAGAATACAAAACGTATTTTAAAGGTACAATTAATAAGAAAGGAGTTCGCTTAAAAGCGAAAAGACAAAAGAAAATGGCAGAGCATATCAGAGTACTGTTGACAGAAGAGGAAGTAGATAAGAGAATCCAGGAGATCGGTGAGCAGATCAGCAAGGATTATGCGGGTAAGCAGGTACACCTTGTATGTGTACTGAAGGGTGGCAGCTTTTTCATGTGTGAACTGGCAAAGCGTATCACTGTTCCCGTATCTCTGGACTTTATGTCCGTATCCAGCTATGGCAGCGATACCAAGTCCAGCGGTGTAGTCAAGATCGTGAAGGATCTGGACGAATCTCTGAAAGATAAGGAAGTTATTGTAGTAGAGGATATCGTGGACAGCGGAAGAACCCTGAGCTATCTGCTGGAGATGCTGAAGGACAGAGGTCCGGCTTCTTTACGTCTGTGCACCCTGTTGGACAAACCCGAGAGAAGAGTGATCGATGTCCATGTGGATTATACCGGATTTAATATTCCCGATGAGTTTGTAGTGGGCTATGGTCTGGATTATGATCAGAGATATCGTAATCTGCCTTACATCGGTGTGGTAGAATTCGATTAAGCGATACAAAGATGTAGGAGGCCCGTGAAGTTGAAACAAAACGGCAAAACAATCAATTCATATTTTATATTTATCATACTTCTGCTTCTGGTGATCTTCGGCCTCAACCTGTTGAACAACCGTACAGATGAATACACCAAGGCAGAGTTCATTGCGGATCTGGATGCCGGCAATGTATCGGAAGTCGTGGTGCAGCCCAACGGAGAAGCACCTACCGGATATCTGGAGATCCAGATGAAGAACGGTGTATCTCATAAGCTGTACGCAACGGACATTACAGAACTGGAGACCCTGGTACGTGAGTATGGGTTTGATCCGGTAGTCAATGACATTGAAAGGGAGAACTGGTTCCTGACCTATATGCTGCCGATGCTGGTCGTGCTGGCGGTGGGAATTTTCCTGTTCATGATGATGAATGCCCAACAGGCAGGCGGCGGTAACGGCAAGATGATGAACTTCGGCAAAAGCCGCGCCAAGATGACATTGGGTGACAAGAGTGTCACATTCGCTCAGGTAGCCGGTCTGAAAGAGGAAAAGGAAGAACTGGAGGAGATCGTTGATTTCCTGAAGGAGCCGGGAAAATACACCGGTGTCGGAGCCAGAATCCCCAAGGGTGTCCTGTTGGAGGGCCCTCCCGGAACAGGTAAGACCCTGTTGGCGAAAGCCGTGGCAGGCGAAGCCGGAGTACCTTTTTTCAGCATCTCCGGATCTGATTTCGTGGAAATGTTCGTCGGTGTGGGCGCTTCCCGTGTGCGTGACCTGTTTGAAGAAGCAAAGCATAATGCACCTTGTATCGTATTTATCGATGAGATCGATGCCGTGGCAAGACGGCGTGGTACCGGTATGGGCGGCGGACACGATGAGAGAGAGCAGACCCTGAACCAGTTACTGGTAGAAATGGACGGTTTCGGTGTCAACGAAGGCATTATCGTCATGGCAGCTACGAACCGTGTGGATATTCTCGATCCCGCGATCCTGCGTCCCGGACGATTTGACCGTAAGGTAGCGGTAGGGACTCCGGATGTGGGTGGCAGAGAAGAAATACTGAAGGTACATGCGAAGAATAAGCCCCTGGGAGATGATGTAAATTTACAGCAGCTTGCACAGACTACCGCAGGCTTCACCGGAGCGGATCTGGAGAACCTGCTGAACGAGGCAGCGATCATCGCAGCGAAGGAGAACCGCTCCTTTATCGCACAGAAGGATATCAAGAGAGCCTTTATCAAAGTGGGAATCGGTGCGGAGAAGAAGAGCCGTATCATTTCCGACAAGGAGAAGAAGATTACGGCATACCACGAAGCAGGCCATGCGATCCTGTTCCATGTACTTCCGGATGTGGGACCTGTCTACACCGTATCCATTATTCCTACCGGTGTGGGAGCCGCCGGTTACACCATGCCTCTGCCGGAAAAGGATGAGATGTTCGCCACCAAGAGCCGTATGCTCCAGGATATCATGGTATCTTTGGGCGGACGTATCGCAGAGGAGATCATCTTCGGTGATATCACCACCGGAGCTTCCAGTGATATCAAGAAAGCCACCAAGACGGCCCGCCGTATGGTGACCCGTTACGGAATGTCCGATCATATCGGTGTCATCTGTTATGATGATGACGATGATGAGGTCTTCATCGGTAAGGATCTGGCTCATGCCAAGGCTCACAGTGAGGAGATTTCCGGTGAGATCGATAAGGAAGTCAAGCACATCATAGATGACTGCTATACCAAGGCAAAGGATATCATTTTGCAGCATGAAGATGTCCTTCACAGCTGTGCAAAGCTTCTGCTGGAAAAAGAAAAGATCAACAGAGACGAGTTTGAAGCATTATTTCAGCCGAAAGCAGATTCCTTTTTGAATACTGAACTTTCGTAAAGGGTCGGGAGTGGAAAAGGTTTTCGCAGGAAAATCAGAGATTTGGTAGTATTGTACAAACTACTTTTGTGAAAAATAGACAAAAACAGATATATGTTTTTGTAATATTTGTGAATTTTGAGAATAGTCAAAAATAGTAGTGCATGCTATTATAATACTCGTAACCCCCCCAATACATTATATAGTTTTTTGCTATACCCCATAAGAAAGAAATACCTTCTCTAAAAAGGGCAGTCCTCCCAAGACTGTCCTTTTTACTGTCTAAAAATCGCTGAATAAAGAGGCGGGCAGTTGTCAGATGTAAGGAAAAAGGGTATAATAAATAGAGCTTTTGAGCTTGGGACATGTCACACTGCCGGAGCGCACAAGACAACAAAGCACTTTGACAGAAGCAGTGTCATAATATAGATAGTAAGACATTAGTCTCAGAAAGGGTAGATACTATGGATCTGGAGCTATTACGGCGAACAGAATATAATCAGCAATATATTGCGGCCATGAGACCTGTATTTAACAGGAGAGCACTTTTTACAGATACCAGTGCGGAATATGTGATTCCGGAAGAGCCGGCCTGTTTTTCCGAAGTGACGATCCGCTTCCGGACCGCCAGAAATAATGTGGACAGAGTGTTCCTGGTATGCGGCGGTCAGAAACACCTCATGGTACGTGTGGAGAGCAATAATGACTTTGACTATTACGCTTATGTCATGCGGCTGGATGATCAGAAGGTGTCTTATTATTTTGAAGTGCAGACCGGCAGGATCACAGGCATCTACGATATGAGAGGTCTGGTACAGGAAGTCAATGAATATTATGACTTTATCATTATTCCCGGATTCCATACACCGGACTGGGCAAAGGGTGCGGTCATGTACCAGATTTATACGGATCGTTTCTGCAACGGAGATCCTTCCAATGATGTGCTTACCAATGAGTACTGTTACATCGGGGAACCGGTGCACCGTGTAGAGGATTGGGGACGTTATCCGGCACAGATGGATGTCCGCGAGTTCTATGGCGGCGACTTGCAGGGTGTGTTGGACAAGATGGATTACCTGCAGGATCTGGGCGTAGAGGTCATTTACTTTAACCCACTGTTTGTCTCCCCATCCAATCATAAGTATGATATCCAGGACTATGACTATATTGATCCCCATCTTGGGAAAATCGTCAGTGATGAAGGAGACCTGCTTCCCGACGGACAGCGGGAGAACCGTTTTGCTTCCCGTTATATTGACCGTGTGACTAACAAGGCGAATCTGGAAGCCAGCAACAAGCTGTTTGCTCAGGTGGTGGCAGAGGCACACCGCAGAGGCATGAGAGTCATCCTCGACGGTGTCTTCAATCACTGCGGATCCTTTAATAAATGGATGGACAAAGAGCGCATTTATGAAAATGCGGAAGGATATGACAATGGTGCCTATGTCAGTGCTGACAGCCCTTATCGGAATTACTTTGATTTCCACAATCAGGCAGCATGGCCCTATAACAATTCCTATGACGGATGGTGGGGACATGACACACTGCCGAAGCTGAACTACGAGGGATCCCAGGAACTGATGGACTATGTCCTTCATGTAGCGAAAAAATGGGTATCTCCGCCCTACAATGTGGATGGATGGAGACTGGATGTGGCAGCTGATCTGGGTCACAGTCAGGAATTCAACCATCATTTCTGGCAGGAATTCCGGAAAGCGGTAAAAGAGGCCAATCCGGAAGCCATTATTCTGGCAGAGCATTACGGCAACACCAGAGACTGGTTACAGGGAAATGAATGGGATACCGTTATGAACTACGATGCATTCATGGAGCCCGTGACCTGGTTTCTGACCGGTATGGAGAAACACAGTGATGACTACCGGGAGGATCTGCTCGGCAATTCCGAGAGCTTCTGGGGTGCTATGCGGCATCATACCTCCAGTTTCTCCATGCCCAGCTGGCAGGTGGCAATGAATGAACTGTCCAACCATGATCATTCCCGTTTCCTGACGAGAACAAATCATAAGGTGGGACGTACCAATACACTGGGCCCCCAGGCTGCGGAACAAGGTATTAATAAAGCGGTCTTCCGGGAAGGTGTTGTGATCCAGATGACATGGACGGGTGCACCTACGATCTATTACGGAGATGAGGCCGGTGTCTGTGGTTTCACGGATCCCGACAACCGCAGAACGTATCCCTGGGGACATGAGGATCAGGTGCTGCTGGCATTTCATAAGGACATTATCCGCCTGCGTCGTGAAAATGAAGAGTTGCGCAGCGGATCTTTGAAAATGTTGGAAAGCGATTATAATTTTATTTCCTATGGTCGTTTTAACCGGAAAGGTCAGTGTGCGGTTCTGATCAATAACAATAATCATCCGATCACCAAGGAAATCCATGTGTGGGAGATCGGTACGCCCAAGACCGGTAAGATGAAAGTGATCTTACAGTCCAGAGATGACGGTTATTGCATGGAAGGCGCGGAATATGAGATCAAGGCAGGCAAGATCCTGATCGAGATGCCCCAGACATCCGCAACCATTTTGAAATTTATAGAAGAATAAATATATGTAACTATTCAGAACACCATTCGCAAAACCGCCTCTGCGAGACTTCCTTTTTGCTCATGGTGGTTACTTCGCCCTATAAATAGTATCAAATGCTCTTACGAATGCAAGCATTCGACGCTCATTCGATACTATTTACATGGCTCTGAATAGTTACAAATACAAAAGACAGAGAGGATATTAGATGTTTACCATCATCATCACCCTGCTGTTGCCGTTGGTACCCATTGTGGTCTGGCGGCAATATGTTTTAAAAAACCATGGAAAAAGCGGACAGACGACTGCGCCCGGAAAAGGAGAATATATATTTCGTTATCTGACATGCCTTATCTGTGTGCTGGTCATTTCTTGGATTATGTTGTCGCTGGCCGGCAATGACGATAATACGATCCTGCGGAAACTGATCGAATCCAGAGAGTATGCGGTGAAAGTTCTCTGTGCGGAAATCTGCATTATGCTGCTTTACGCGATTGCAGAATTATTTGTGGAAGAGGCAAAAGACGGAAAGCACGAGAAGATCCGGAGTGTTTTATACAGCTTTAACGACAGTAAGGTATGGAGTGTTTTCCGCAAGTACATAGGACCGGTAGTTGTAGCGGCATTGGCAATACTGGTAGTGTGTCTGAACTTCAGTATGATGTCCGACCGTGTGCTGTGGGGGGATGAGGCGTTTTCTGCGAATACGGCCCACAAGGATGTGGATGGCATTTTGCAGGTATTGTATTACTGGGACAATCATCCGCCACTGTATTATTACTGGCTGAAATTATTCGGGACCCTGTTCGGATATAAGGTACCGGTATTCCATCTGGCCTCTCTGGTGCCCTTCGTGATCGGAATCGTACTGGCACTGACCGTTGTGCGGAAACATTTCGGGCTGCTTCCGGCAACATTTTTTGTGATGATCTCCGGTCTGGGACAGGCATGTCTGGAGTACAATCTGGAAGTCCGCATGTATGCGCTGGCTTTCCTGTGTGTAATGGGTTGCTTCTATTGTTCCTACAGAGTCATTGCTGACGGCAGCAGGAAGACCTGGGCAGGCATGGTGCTGTGGGCACTGGCAGCAGCGTATTCCCACTATTATGCACTGGTGGCTGTAGGCATTATGATGTTTTTCACCGGAGTGGCCGTATGGATCAAATACCGTGGGAAAACATGGATAAAGGGTGTTCTGGCCATCGTAGCATTTTTCATAGGTTATGCACCCTGGCTATATTTCTTCTATGCCGGCTTGAAAAATGTCAGCAGAGGCTGGTGGATGACAGAGATCCTGGGACTGGACCAGAGTCTGGAGATCGTTATGGGCGGCAGAGGGATGAATGGTATCGTATTCCCGCTGGTGATTCTGTTTCTGGTGGTGACCCTGGCAGTGGATTCTTCTGTATTCTCTGTGGAAAAAGACGGAGTACATATGCAGAAGCCTTCTGTGAGAAACTGGTCTGACAAGACATATGCCATGGCAGTGGGAGCCTGCACAATCCTTGGAACTTTGGCATTTGCTTATTTGTTAAGTGTTGTTATGGCGCCGATGCTGGCACAGAGATATCTGTATCCGCTAAGTGCGGTCGCGATTGTAATGCTGGTGATCGGCAGCAGCAGAGTGCTGGAACTGGCTGCAGAGCTAGAGAAGAAGTCCTGGAAGGGCCTGGAGGCTGTAAACAGAATTGTGCTGGCGGTATTGCTGGTAGTATTATTCGGCCTGGGAATTCAGAACTATCGGGAATGCTATGACAGCTATGAACAGCAGAAGGTGGAGACCGAAAAAACACTGGATCTGATCGGTACACCCGATGAGGATGTAAATATGGTCACGAATGGTGTAAAACATCTGGGTTGGACCGTGCTGTATTATTACTATCCGGATAATGAAATCGTGAACGGAGATTACAACCAGGCGGATTCCGACAGGTTCTGGTATTTTACACCGAATGAACTTGGCGCAGATGTCATCGCCGGATTGCAGCAGGATGGATATCAAGTGACCGATTATGGACTGATGCAACTGTCGCAGTATCCTTTCTATTTATACTATATTGAAGCAGTTCAGCCTGCGCCATTCGCAAAGTTGCGTTAGCACGCTTTTTCGTCACTTCGTGACTACTTTTGCTCATAGATTGGCGCTCTGCTCATAGGATGACAGAAGCGACGCTTTGTGTGCAAGCACCCAATCGTCGCTTCTGTCATCCTATGGCTGAACTTTTACACTAAAATAATAAAAACATCTTGCAATTTGTGTGAACATATGCTACAATTTCACATTGTTAAGGCACTTTGCCTGACATGGATGGATTCCCGAGTGGCCAAAGGGGACAGACTGTAAATCTGCTGCAATTTGCTTCGGTGGTTCGAATCCACCTCCATCCATTCGCACGTCGCGGTTTGCGCGTTGCGATGCGTCCGCTGGTGTGGCGGAATAGGCAGACGCAAGGGACTTAAAATCCCTCGGGGGCAACCCCGTGCCGGTTCAAGTCCGGCCACCAGCATTCCTCAAATCCATAAAAATTGTGGATTTGAGGATTTTTTTTAGGGTGACTATTGGGTGATCTGCCCTAAAGCTATGCGCACCTTTTCTAAATAATCTGGTTTTGCAAATTTTTAAAAGTTTTTTCTGCATTCATTCGGTTATAGATTCAAATATATAAATAATCACGTCTTTGGAATATTCACCACACATTTTTCAGAGAAATTTAATTGCAGTAGAAAATGCAACATGATAATATAAAGACAGGAAGAGGGGAAACAATGGCAGAAGATAAAAACAGCAAGGTTACGCAGAATCAGGACAGGATCAACAAGCTGATCGATGGACTTACTTTATTCGATGATGACCTGATGAGCCGGGTATTTGATAAGAATATAGAAGCAACGGAGCTATTGCTTAGAATTATTTTGGAGAGAAAGATCAAGGTTATCAGTGTAATCGGACAGGAAGAAATGAAAAGCGCTGCAGTCGGGGGACGTAATATCACACTTGATGTACATGCACTGGATGAAAACGGAGAGAAAATGGACATTGAGGTACAGGGAAACTCCGAAGGTGCTCACATAAGGAGAGCAAGATACCATAGCAGTGTCCTTGATTCCCGAATGTTAAAAGAAGGTCAGGAATTTAAGGAAATCAAGGATTCTTATGTAATCTTTATTTATAAGCGTGACAAATTTCAAGAGGGTTTGCCATTGTACCATATTGACCGATATGTAAGAGAGACCGGGAAACTATTTGAGGATGGCTCACATATAATATATGTAAACGGCAACTATAAGGGTGATGATGAAATCGGATATCTTATGCAGGACTTTCATCAGACAGACCCTGATAATATGCATTACAAAGAACTGTCACAGGGAGTAAGACATTTCAAAGAAGTAGAGGAAGGACGTGATACCATGTGTGAAGCAGTACAGGAATATGCAAAGGAATACGCAAATGAATATGCAAATGAAAAGCAGGCAGCTAATGTGAAAAACCTTATGGAAAGTGCTGGTTTTACAATGGAACGAGCATTAGATTCTTTAAAAATCCAGGGTGAAGAAAGAGAAGCAATTATCCAGTTGTTGCAGAAGTAGTAATAAGATAAAGCTTAAATGTATTGTTGATAGCCATTCCTAATATTGAATAAGTTACTGTTAGATAATTTGCTAAACAATGAAAAGTGGCAGAAACAAAGCTGCCGCTTTTTTGTTTATATGGATATATGCTCAGGTGTAAAGCAAGTATTGGTGTTTTGGAGTAAATGACAGAAAAAAGATCTCATGATAATATGTAAAATAGTAGAAAGTTAAGGGGAGATGTGAAATGATCTATATTACCGGAGACTGCCATGGAAACTTTGAAAGATTCAATACCGATATTTTCCCTGAGCAACTGGAGATGAATAAAGAAGACTATGTAATTATATGTGGAGATTTTGGTGGAATCTGGGATAAAAGCGGTGACAGCAAAAAAGAAGCAATGATATTGAATCAGCTCGAATGTAAGTCATATACAACATTATTTGTTGATGGTAATCATGAAAATTTTGACAGACTGTCCGATTATCAGGTAGACACCTGGAATGGAGGTAAAGTACATAAAATCAGACCTTCTGTGATACATCTTATGAGAGGACAGATTTTTGAGATTGATGGTAAAAGTATATTTACCTTCGGCGGTGCAAGCAGTCATGACATAACCGGTGGAATTTTGGATCCGATGGATCCGAAGTATGGCAAAAAGAAAAAGCAATTAAATCGGGATAAAGTGCCTTATCGCATAAACCATGTGAGCTGGTGGGAGGAAGAACTTCCGTCAGAAGAAGAGATGATGGAAGGCTGTAGGAACCTTGAAAAACATGATAATACAGTGGATTATATCGTGACGCATTGTTGTGCATCCAGCACACAGTTATTACTTGGGGGTACAGCATTCAAACCTGACAGAGAAACAGACTACTTTGAAAAGATTCTTCATAAAGTAAAATTTAAGAAATGGTTTTTCGGTCATTATCATAACAATAGAAATGTGAGTGACAGAGAAATCCTATTATATGAGCAGATAATAAGAATTTTGTAGAAGGAAAGTTTTTAGCTAAACAGAACAATTATGTTCATAAAAACAATTTAAATTCTGAGGTGATAATTGTGGAGCAGAAAGATTTGATTTTCCTTTTTATATTCGTTCTTTTGTGTTTTGTATTATTACTCGTTGTCATGACAATTATGCGAAATCCGTTTCAATTTCCATACATGACAATTTATATTGATATTTCAGGCAAACGAAATGTGAAAGCCGAAGATTATATTGACCGCTATTTGATCAACAATAAATTTGATTTTATAAAATTACATGAGGAGAAAATAAAAAAATGGAAGAAGGATTGTAATTATACAATACGAAGTTCCATGTTGGAGGAATACAGACAAAAGCAATATAACAAAATTTTGGACGAAGGGAAAACGTATCAGTTTATATTTCAGAGACTGCAAACTCGGTATTATCAGAGGAATTATACAAAAACAGCTTACAAAATCATGAATGAAGATAAAATGTTTTGCTGTAGTTATGATTATCTTCTTGATAGATATCGAAAACTGTCAATGATAGAATTGGCTTGTCCACTATCAGAATATGAATCTAAAAATCAGAGAAAGTTAATGACGAAAGAGTTGCGGAGGCAGATTATGATTCGCGATGATTATACATGCCAGATTTGTGGAAAATATATGCCAGATGAAGTAGGGTTACAGATAGATCATATCATTCCTGTATCCAAAGGAGGAAAAACAATTCCATCAAATTTACAGACACTGTGTTCTAAATGTAATGGTAAAAAAGCAAATAAATTATAACGGTGTGTCCTTGAAGGGATTGCCTTTGTACCATATCGACCGATATGTAAGAGAGGCGGGGAAACTTTTTGAGGACGGATCACATATAATTTATGTAAACGGCAACTATAAGGGCGATGATGAAATCGGACATCTTATGCAGGACTTTCATCAGACAGACCCTGATAATATGCATTACAAAGAACTGTCACAGGAAATAAGACATTTCAAAGAAGTAGAGGAAGGGTTCCGGATGTCCGGGTGGACATCCGTTTAGAATCGACCGGAGTGGAACGGAGATCTTGATACCATGTGTGAAGCAGTACAAAAATATGCAAAGGAATGTGTAAATGAAAAGCAGGCGGCAAATGTGAAAAACATTATGGAAGATACTGGATTTACCGTGGAACAAGCATTAGACGAGGCAGATTGGCTTGCAGAAGATAGTAACGAAAGAATGACACATGAAGAAGTGTTTCGCACGCTGAAGAGCAGAGTAACAATTCCTTTTACACTTCATGGAATAGAAGAAAATCTCACCGTAGAATATACGCAAGGTACAGATCCCAGGGAAATTGGCTATGATGCCCTTCAGGGATTTCCGATAGATAAAATATGTTGCACAGGTTATCCGGTAATGCATGGTTACTTTGAACATATGAATGCGACCGGTTATCGGAGATCCTGTGGGTTCATTCAATTCGTGGAAAGAATTGAAAATTATGGGGAAAACAGAGAGCTTTCCGTAGATGTCAGTGATGAAAATCTGGAAAAAGGGAATCCATATTTTGCGTATGGTTATCCGGCAGAAATATTTGATGCTCCCTGTTGTAATTTGGCTGGGTGTAGACACTTGAAATGGACAGCTTATACCTATCTAGTACAGCGAATAATAAATAATTGCTATATTAAACCGATGCCGCTTCCTCTTCACTGATTTCATCCATTTTATACTTCCAGTGATAAACTACAGGCTC